>ERZ1066133.49-NODE-49-length-68444-cov-32.756189_pt1 | contig 68444 bp, 56 predicted proteins | sample MGYA00382780_ERZ1066133 | MGnify/ENA primary metagenome ERZ1066133 (study PRJEB33369, sample SAMEA5778363) | biofilm metagenome | biome: Industrial cooling water; feature: Water cooling tower basin; material: Biofilm | place: United Arab Emirates | collected... | reverse complement strand
TTGTCTCCCTTGTCTCCCTTGTCTCCCTTGTCTCCCTTGTCTCCCTTGTCTCCCCATCTCCTCTGCCCACTTGGTCTATGCCCAACTAAGACCGGCATGATAAGATGGGCGCGAATGGCAAGGCACGTCCATATTGTTGGCAATATCGTCGATGAGGAGCGATCGTGATCCAAACTGACACCCCAATCTTAAGTAACCTGCAAACCGAAGTCTCTCACCTGCGGGAAGAGTTACAACTGCGCGACCAATTGGTGCAACAGTTGTCTCAAGAACTCTTCCGCCTGGTTAAAGGTAATACCGGATTTTTACCTTCTCCGGAAATTGCCGAACGCAATCAAGCTCAAACTCTGGCGCTGCGGGAACAACTGCAAGGCGTCGAACAGCAAGTGACGTTCTATCAAGAACAACTTGCCGAAAGGGATGCGGAAATTTATCAACTGCGCCAATCGGTGCAAGAATTGAGCGATCGCACCCGGATGCTGGAACAGGTAATCCAAGAACTACCCCAAATTTATCGCCAAAAGTTCGCCGAACGCTTAGCACCTGTCAAAGACAAAGTAGCGCAGCTGCAACGGGAAAACCGCCAACTCCGCGCCGAATTGCAAAGCGTTACCTACCGTTTGGCGGTGAAAAACCGTCGCACGGGTGGACACCTCGATCTGCCTAGCTTCCAACGACTGGGCGGCGGCGCTCACATTAGTCTTCCCAGTTTTGGACATGGCTGAGGTTTGGATTCTAGTCGATGAGGTAGTGGATGCTCAAGCGGCGTCCACTTCCACGACTAATAAATTGGTGCCAGCTCTCCAGCAGGCGATCGCTCGCTCTGCCATTTCTTTCAATGTGCAAGTTGTTCCCACCATTAGCGATCGCTTGACAAAAACAGAATTTAATGATAAAGAAAATATCCTGCTATGTCCTTTAACGCTGAATTTGCCAGATAATCTCCAGTTTCCAGGGAGTGGAGTTTATCAAGCCTGCCGCGATGTGACCAAATTGCGCGATCGCATCCAGAAATTGGGATACGCAACGGGTGACGGTAACTTTTGGTTGCCAATTGTACTAACGGCGAAAGGGCCTTTATACGCAGAAGTAATAGGTTTAAAAGAAAACAATTATTATCAGCCGATACATGTAGGCGATGAAGTGAGGCAGGTGCTTTACCAAATGGGATGGAAAGTGCTGCGATCGCTCAACGCACTACCGGCAACGTACTTAATGCAATTTGGGTTTGAAGGTAAAGATATATACTTTGATCGATTGTTGCCATTTCCGGGGGAAGCAGCGATCGCAAGTATCGGCATCCAATCCCCCGATTTGTTCGCCTGTCATTGGCACTGCTTAATGGGTTTGCCGCTGTTTGAACTTTGTATAGTTGGCGATCTCAATCAGCCTGGAAATACCGCCTTGAAATAAATTTCAGGCTAAAAGCTTAAACCCGTTAAAACGGGTTGAAATTATCAGAACTTACGCAAAGCCTCTATCTGTAGGGTGCGTTAGCGATCGCGTAAGGCACCATATACCAGATTGAGATTAAGGCTTTTGTTTGGGCAAAAAATGCGACGATTTCCTCAATCAAATCAATCGGGAGTAGGGGCACGGCATCTGTAAATTTTGCCGCAAAATCAAGGTTTTTCGGTTGCTGTGCCCCGACAATGTTGGGTTGCACCCAGTTGCAACCTGCTGTAAATTAATTGGATATGTAGAGGTAATTGTAGAGCAGAATTAAAATATAAATATACTTCTCCAGAAAATAGAGTTGTAGGCAGGCAGGATGCCTACCCCACAAGAGTTTTTGGAGAGATCTAATAAACCCAAAGGCTTTAGGAGTTGCTATGTCATCCTTAACAATTAAAGACTTGGAGAAACTACAAGCAGAGCATCCCGATCATCGCATGGAGTTAGTTCGCGGAGACATTATCGTTATGAGTCCATCAGGTTATCAATCAGATGAAGTAGCGTTTGAGTTTGGTCGAGTGCTGGCAAATTGGGTTAGACCACAGAAGCTAGGACGGGTAACAGGTTCCAGTGCTGGTTTTAGCTTACCAAACTCAGATTTGAGAGCGCCGGATGTCTCATTTGTTTTAGCAGAAAGATTGCGTAAAAGTCCCCGATCTTTTGCTGAATTAGCTCCCGATTTGATGGTGGAAGTTAAATCACCCAACGATAGTTTAAAATCTTTGAGGACAAAGATTGAAGAATTCCTCGCAGTGGGAACTAGAGTGGGTATTTTGATTAACCCGGAAAAGCGAATTATAGAAATTTATCGTCTTGGTCAGGATGTAGAAATTTTACGCGATGGTGATATTTTGACAGTGCCAGATTTACTTCCGGGTTGGGAAGTTGCAGTTTCCGATTTGTGGTCGCCGGAATTTGAGTAGGAGCGATCGCACTTACGGCGGAAAATAGAAAGCGATCGCAGATATTGCACCTGTTTTCATCGCCCGACGGGGAATAAATTCCCCGTCTAATAGCAAAAGTCGGATAAATCCGACTAAAAAAGCTTTTAGTCCACAAAGCGTGGACTTTCGCTAATCGCTGCTTGATTTTAATCGTTACCGGGTTGGAATCGCAGGTGCAAGATTAGAGCGATCGCACCTTGCACAGCCTGTTTTCAGAGTAACCCAGGAGCGATCGCATGTCTCCCCATCCCATCCCCCGATCTCTTCACCTGGGATTGGCATCCCTTGACAAATAATCCATATTATGATATTTAATTCATCCCACACCAGGGGGAATGACCATTAGCAATTAGCAACATTGACACGCTTCGGGGGATTAGGCCAAGATTAGAAGAACTATTAAACTTTGTAAAGGATTTTGTAGATGTCCTTGGAATTTATATCGGTAGAGAACATCGAGAAAATTGCCGGGAAATACGGCTATTGGGCGGTATTCTGGGGAATTTTGCTGGAAAACCTGGGAATTCCTTTGCCTGGGGAAACTATTACCATCGCCGGAGGGTTTCTCGCGGGTAGTGGTAAGCTGAATTACTGGTTGGTTTTGGGTAGCGCGATCGCAGGCGCATTTTTAGGCGGTAACTGCGGCTACTTTATCGGTAAATACGGCGGCTGGCCTTTGCTGCTAGGACTAGGGCGAATTTTCCGCATCAGCGAAGAAAAACTACTAGAAATTAAACATCAGTTTGGCGAAAATGCCGGAAAAACGGTTTTTATCGGTCGGTTTATTGCCCTGCTGCGAATATTCGCCAGTCCCTTAGCTGGTATTGTGCAAATGCCCTTCCTGAAATTTACAGCTTATAACCTGGCTGGGGCAGCTTTATGGGGTGCGGTAATGGTCAGCTTGGCATTTTTTGCCGGTCACATCGTGCCTTTAGAAAAATTAGTCGCTTGGGTGGCGCAATTTGCCATCGTCGCTTTACTGCTGCTGATGGCATGGATATTCGTTCCCCTGTGGTACGAATCTCGCCAAGCTAGCAAGCAACTAAAACAGCCAGATTAATTTCAGATTTAAGATTGCAGATTGCAGATTTATAAGTCTGCCAGCTTAAATTTCAGATTTAAGATTGCAGATGGCAGATTTATAAGTTTGCAAGTTCACATCTTGTACCTTGAGGCTCTGCGTCCCGTGGTGCAAGATGTGAGCAAGGTTAAATTTCAGATTTAAGATTCCAGGTTACAGATCAAATTTAAAATCTGAAATCTGCAATCTGCAATTCTTTAATTCCCAATTGATTGAATTTAAAATCTGAAATCTGAAATCTAAAATCTGAAATTTCTAATTCCGGTTTAAGCCGCTACCTCCAGAGGCTTTGGTTGTTCGTGTTCGATGACAAACACGTTTGAGTAGAGGTTAGCGATGATTTGTTTCCCTTGCTGCGTCAGTTCTAAATAGTAAAGTGCGTCTTTGATGTAGACATAAACAACATTCCAGAAAAACTTAGCGTAATTTTGACGCAAGTCTCCGGGGTGGCGATATCCCAAGCCTTTGTTGACGCCGGTTTCTTCAAATTCGTAGTATAAAGCACCAACTTTTTTCAAATAGCGAGGGTCGCTTAATTGACCGATGAGATCGGCGGCGCGAACTAAACCAGGATAATGGGCTGTATCTTGATGATCTTCATCTTTGGGGACGGGGAAACGGGTGAGTTCAATATTGGCTTTGATTACTTCAGCGTCGATTAATTTGTGACCGCCAAAGCGTTCGGATATGAACAGTTTGCCCCGGTCTACATGGTAAGGTGTCAGACTAGCATCGGAGGCGCCAGGAGGCAGCTTTGCCATCGTGCCGTTGATGCCCGTGGCGTACAAACCTTCTGCTTCTCGGTCTTGCCGACAAACTCCTTTGATGTACCCGATGTCGTGGCACAACAGAGAGATAATGTAGTGCAACCAATCTTCGCAAGACACCCCGCCTTCACGGATATGTTTGCCCCTGAGAATTTCCTGCCCAACTAAGGTGACTAAAATAGTATGTTCGACATTGTGATAGAGGGCATCGCTGTTGGCGATATTTTCCAAAGCCATGTTCCCAGCCCAGCTGAGAATGTCCGCATAGTCAGGTTTCCAGCCACCGTATGTGCGGGTATAACCTTCGCGCAGCTGGCTGACGAAGTGGTCGATGAGTAGTTGTGTAGGGTTAAACAACATGGCGACTTCTCTTTTCAATCAACAGGGTATTTTCTCCTATGAGGCTACAGCAAGCTGGTAGCGTCACGCTAGAAATAGGTTAACTCCATAATGTGCAATTTTTAGATTTGCATGGGTGACAACAGGCTTTGTGGGTTGTGACCTGAGTCTCATTAGAGGGATACTGGAAAAGTATCAACCGAGTTGTACCACACCTTGGCGTCGAGGATCGCCAGCACCTGTCATCAAGCCATTTGAATTTGTTATCACTGCATTCACCCCGCCAAAAAACATATTTTTTTGATTCCATAAAACCATCTCAGAGCCGTTGGGTAGCGTAGCATTTGCTACTTTTTCCGACTCAAATCCAGGTTCTAAATGAAATCTTCCATTTTCAAAGTGTACTCTAGGGCTTTCTACTGCTTGAGTGACGGGCATTTTAAAGTCAATCAAGTTAGAAATTACTTGGAAAATTGCGGTGCGAATTCGCTTCGACCCTCCAGAACCCAACACGATTTCTGGTTGTCCGTTTTTGAGTACTATTGTGGGAGACATCATCGAAGAAATCCGCCGATTAACAGGCCAGTTATGAAATCCAGAGGGATTTAAATCGTCCTCGCCCAACATATTATTTACCATAATTCCCGTCCCCGGAATTACATAGCCCGATCCTTCTCCATTAGAGGTGGTGACAGAAGCGGCATTACCTTCGCTATCAATGACGCTAATGTGAGTTGTACTTCCCCATTTATTCACCAGTTCGGTTAATTCTCCTTCGTAAGGTTGAAAATGCTCGCCTGATAAAAACTTTTCCGCGATATCTGGTTGATAAATATAAGCATCGTATCCATCTGTTCTGGCTTGATTCGTTAGCCGCATTACCTGCGCTAGAAGTTGCAAGTGATACTCAGAGCCAAATTCAATTTTGGTGAAATTAATGGTAGATAACAGTTGGAAAGCGAACGCCATGAGAGTGCCGCCGGAACTGGGAGGTGGGTTGGTGAGTAACGTGCGATCGCGGTAATTTATCGCCAGCGGTTCTCTTGCGATCGCGCGATAGTTTTGCAAGTCTTCTAAGGTTAAATATCCTCCATTCTCCTGACAATCTTTTACCAGCCGATGCGCTATTTCTCCTGCATAAAACTCTGCGATACCATTGTTAGCAAACTCGGTTAGCGATGCTGCCAAATCTTGCATCACGACAAGCTCTCCAACCTGGAGCAATTTACCAGCCGGTGCATACACTTTCCGCGATTCAGGTGAAGCCATAATAATCGGCTTGAGCAGATTTAAACAATAAGCTTGAAATTCACTTATTTCCAGGCCATTTTTAGCATAATGTATTGCAGGTTCAGCTACTACATGAAAGGGTAATCTACCTAGTTTTTGATGTACTTCAAATACTCCCAAAATATTTCCTGGTACTGCCATCGAACCTAAACCAATATGAAAGCTTTGTATAGCATCGCCAAAGTTAACATCAACTGGATAAAAATTAATATCGCCAATAGGTTTTTTCTGACTCGGTGTTTGAGTAAAGAAATCAAACAAGATATTGCGATTATCCGCAGTATGTGCTACTAAAAAACCCCCGCCAGCGACAGAAGTTAACATCGGTTCGGCGACAAAAGAAGCTAAAATAGCGGCAACTGCGGCATCGAAAGCATTACCGCCATTATGAAACATTTCGATACCAGCGGCGGCAGTTTTGTGGTGTCCGGCTGCTACTGCACCGCGAATTTTTTGGCTCATCGATTGGGTAATTGGTAATTGGTAATTGGTAATTGGTAATTAATTTACTTCAGTTTACAGCCCCAATCAAATCGGCAATAATTCTAAACGGCGGTTCTGTAAAAACGGAGAATATTTGTGCAAGTCGCTATCATTGGCTGTGGTTATGTCGGTAAAGCTTTAGCTCAACATTTACGTACTAAGTCGGATTATGTTATCACTGCTACTACGACGACACAGGAACGAGTGGCAGAACTAGAAACAATTGCCCACCGAGTAGCAGTGCTGAAAGGTAATGATACGCAAGCCTTAACTGGGGTGATACAAAGCCAAGATGCGGTCATTTTGAGCGTAGGTGCTGCTAATGCCGATGTGTATGAGGAGACTTACCTGGGAACTGCTAAAGCGATCGCAGCAGTACTACCAAAATTTCCTACTGTAAAGCAGCTAATCTACACGGGAAGTTATGCTTTATACGGCGATCGACAAGGCGAGTGGGTAGATGAAAGCACAGCGATCGCACCGGCAAACCAAAATGGCGAGATTATTGCCCAAACGGAACGGGTATTATTGGCAATGTCTAATCCCGCCCTGAAAGTCTGCATTTTTCGCTTAGGAGGAATTTACGGCCCAGGGCGAGAATTAATTAAAATATTCGGTCGTTCGGCAGGAATGACTCGTCCGGGAACGGGTAAAGAATTCTCTAATTGGATTCACCTGGAAGATATCGTTGGGGCGTTAACATTTGCCTTGGAAAATCCATTGCAAGGAATCTACAATTTAGTCAATAGCAATCCACTACCTAGAGGCGAGTTGATTGACCGCATCTTGGAACATCACGGTCTTTCTAAGATTACTTGGGATGCATCTGTTAAGAGTACTTTACCTTATAATGCCCGGGTTTCTAATCAGAAAATTCAGGCGGCGGGTTATAAATTTATCCATCCTGAAATTGCCCAATATTAGCTAAAGTAGGTTGCTAGTTATAAACAGTGACATTGGTAATTGGTAATTGGTAATTGGTAATTGGATTTATTCTCAGTGGGAACGGGTTTTACCAACCATTAAGTATACTCAGATCTTGCACCATTATCAACAAGCCTGAAAAAACCGGGTTTCTTGATGATAAATCTAGACTTTCAAGCTGAGCTATTTGCAAGAAACTAAGGTGTTAGTCAAGGTGCAAGATGTGAGTATACTCAGATATTGCACCTACCCGATAAACAGCCCCCAAATCAATTCCGGGCTGAAAGCTTAAGTGAGCTAAAGCTAACTAAAATCAACGTTTTAACCCGTTTTAACGGGTTTTAGCTTCCTCTCTTTGTAGCGAATAGCCGCCGCCCGCAATTTGGCGCTAGGAGATGGAGGATTGAGCAATGCTTCAACAAAAACTTTTCGATCTTGCGCGCTCAAAATCATCATCTCATGTTCTTGAATTGCCTTGATCGCAGCTTCTTGGAGAGCGGCAATCATAAAATCTGTGAGCGTTCTTCCCTGAAGATCCGCTGCTCGTTGAAATAGTTCTTTTTGCTCTTTGCTGATACGCGCTTCTAGACGTTCAGATTTGGAGCTTTTGGTTCCAGCATTCATGACTGTCTATCGATGATTTTCTAAGTATCCTATTTCTATAGTACGGCTATTTACCGTACATGAAAAGTCACTTACTCGGGATTTGGGGTTTGTTCTCCATCCCGCATTGAATCCCCTAAATACAGCCTGACAAAATCCTCCGCCGCAGTTGGCTCAATTTTACTCAAGGCTGCAACAATTTCAGCGATTGTATCGCCTGTAGGGTCTATTTGCTCGTGAAAGTGGCGACCTACGTTTGAGCGCCTAGTTCCCATGACCACTGCCAGCTTATTTTGAGTTATTCCGTAGGTTTCCAGAACTTGTCTGAGAGCTTTACCTGCTTTTCCCATAACTAGGACGGGTCTTCATCCTCGCGGTGAAGAAAATCACCCACGTATCGACTAATAAATTCTGCTGCTGCATCTGGGTTTATTGTTTTGAGCGCAGTAGCAATTTGCACAACGGTTTCTGCCGATGGATCTCTTTTCTCGTGAAACCAGTGAAAAACAACGGATCTGTCAACTCCCAAGGTGACGGCTAATTTGTTTTGGCTGATGCCGTATTTCTCTAACGCCTGTCTGAGAGCTTTTCCCGCTTTTCCCATGCTTTTTATCGTGTCAGAGGATCGCGATCGCGTAAATGTTGATCAAATCAACAACATGTGCCAAACTAGATGTTGATCGAAACAACAACACTTTTGAATCAATTAGGTAACGCCGTATGCACAACACCTTTGTTACCGATGCGGGGGAAACAACCTCTGCGTCTGTAGTCCTTCAACCATCTTGCGATCCTGTTTCAGGGAAAGAATTTATCAAAGTGCTTGTAATTGGTTCGCAGAAAGGAGTAATTCGCACTATTCATACGCTGCATCACAAGAATTTTGCAGCGGTTTGGGAGTGGAGTCCGTTAATGCCTTATGGCAATTCAGGGGAAATGATGAGTATCTTGAAAAAGGCGATTTTTTTGATTGATTAGTTAAGGAAGAACTAGCGATCGCATCCAATGAGAGAGAGTGCGATCGCTAAAACCAGTTAAAATAACAGTAACCCTTTTTGCCAAGGCAATGTAAGGAGTTAAATTAAACATATAAATTTAGAAATAAACCTATGACAACTGCAACGCCTAAAATTGCTCAAATAGCTACTAGCACCTCGCTTCCCAAATGGGAACCAGCAACTTGGGAAGATTACTTACGCTATCGCGACGATCCAACTTTAGAGAGAGTGCGACTGTTTTTTAATACAAACTATCTTTTTGTTGACATGGGTAACGAAGGAATCAATCACGCCAGTATCAATAGTCTTTTGTCAATGCTGTTTGCTTTCTGGTTTACTCGCTTTCCAGAGCAAATTGCTAGCGATTTAGGGGGTGTGTTACTTGAAAAGCCCAATACGCAAGCAGCATCGCCAGATAGAGTTTTATACATCGGTGAAGGGTTTCCGCAATGGAAACCGGGGGAATCTCGTTATATTAATCTCAATCAATGGCGAGTTCCCGATTTAGTTTGTGAAGTCGGCGATACTACTCTGTCTTCCGATCTAGATGAACAGAAAAAACTTTATGCTACTTTGGGAGTTCCCGAATACTGGGTGATTGATGTGCGAGGGAAGCGGGTATTTGCTTTTCTGTTGCAGTCTGATGGAACTTATAAACTTTGTACCGAATCTGTAGCTTTGAAGGGATTGCCAATTGCCATACTCGACCAAACTTTAGAACGTCTGGATGAAGCAACTAATATTAGTGCGGCTGGTTGGTTTAGTCAAGCGATCGCTAATTTGAATCAGGGTTCTAACAATCCCGCTTGAATAACTGACGATTGAAATCCTAACGATTGAAATCGCGGCTACACAAACAAAACCCGCCTGCGCGGGTTAAAAGTTAAATGAGCGATCGCACTGCGAAATGTTCTATAGTCAAACGAGCAGAGCAAGTTCGTCAATTATCAAGATTTTCTACAGGGACTCAAACGTAGCAGAAAATCCTTCTAAGTTTAAGCAATCATCTTGAAAAGCTTCTGCGTCTGTCACATCTTCTATTTTGTATTCCATCAAACGTTGACCATCGGGCATTTTTTTAGATGATGTACAAGTACCGGGATACTTGTCTGCGATCGCTTTAAACTCCACCGCATGACGTTTCCACGCATCCCCAGAACAGCTAATAGTTACTAGCCACATAAAACAGCTATCCTTTAAATTTCTTACTTCAGATAGATGTTACCGCAAAATTGAATAAATTCTTACAATCCGCTTTATAAGCTGATTATCCCTGTACAATTTAGTTGAAACGCATGGGAGGAAAATTTCTGCCTGCGCGTGAAGCGAAGCTATCCCGCAGGAAATCGCTCCTTGACGTAATGTATTATATTGTGTAGCATAAAAGGTGACGCGGCAAGCGTCAAACATCTTTTTCGCTCTCTAGTACGGAGCAAGTCCTATGATTTCCCTAGAAAACATTCGCAACATTGGAATTTCTGCTCACATCGATGCGGGTAAAACAACTTTATCCGAGCGCATCCTTTTCTACACTGGCAGAATCCACAAAATTGGCGAAGTGGGCGTGGAAGGTGCCACGATGGACTACATGCAGCTAGAGATCGAAAAAGGAATTACTATCACCTCTGCTGCTACAACCTGTACGTGGCACGATACCCAAATCAACTTAATTGATACTCCCGGACACGTGGATTTCACGATTGAAGTTGAGCGCGCTTTGCGGGTTCTCGACGGTGCAATTATGGTGCTGTGCGGGGTTGGTGGCGTGCAATCTCAATCGATTACGGTTGATAGACAAATGAAGCGATATCGGATTCCGCGGATCGCGTTTATCAACAAGTTAGATCGAGTTGGTGCAGATCCGTTTCGGGTAGTGCAAGCACTCCGAGATAAATTGAATTTGAATGCTTTATTGCTTCAGTATCCGATTGGCAGAGAACAGGAATTCGCAGGCGTTATCGATTTAATTGAGATGACGGCGAATTATTACGAAGGAGAACACGGGGAAAATCGAGTTGTGAAACCGATTCCGGAAAACTTGTTAGCCCAAGCGCAAGAAGCCAGGGAAAAAATGCTCGATCGCCTGTCTTTGTTTTCGGAAGCGATGACAGAAAAGTTGCTGAATGGCGAAGAAGTTCCTAAAGAATTAATTTGGTCAACAATTCGCGCGGCGACTTTAAGTTTGGAACTAACTCCAGTTCTGATCGGTTCGGCTTTTAAAAATAAAGGCGTGCAAAACGTACTCGATGCCGTTAATCTTTATCTGCCATCGCCAACAGATAGGGAAGTGGTGAAAGCGTTCGATGTCAAAACGAATGAAAAAGTTGATGTTCCTGCCGATATACATGCGCCGTTGGTTGCTTTGGCGTTCAAAATTACCGATGACGAACAAGCTGGACAACTAACTTATACGCGGATTTATTCGGGGACATTAAAGAAAGGCGATCGCATCCGCAACAGCCGCACCAACAAACCAGTTACAGTCGGGCGATTTGTGCGAATGCACGCCGATAAACGGGAAAACATCGAAATTGCCGCCGCTGGTGAAATTGTCGCCTTAATTGGGATTGACTGCGCCTCTGGGGATACATTTTGTAGCAACGGAACATCGCTTTCAATGGAAGCAATGTTTGTACCAGAACCCGTGGTGACGCTTTCGGTGACGCCGAAACATAAGGAAGATGCGGATCGAATGACCAAAGCACTCACCCGCTTTGAACGCGAAGATCCAACTTTCCACCTCACCGTAGATCCGGAATCCAAACAAACTTTAATTTCGGGAATGGGAGAACTCCATCTGGAAATTTACATCGAACGGATGAAGCGGGAATATAACGCAGAAGTCTACGTTGGTGCGCCAGCAGTTGCTTACCGCGAAACGATTTCCAAAGCAGTAACCTTTGACTATACTTGGAAACGGCAAACGGGTGGTGCTGGTCAATACGCCCAGGTTACGGGTCGAATTGAACCTTGTGCGGAAACGTTTGTCTTCGAGAATAAAGTCGTTGGCGGTGCAATTCCCAAAGAATTTATCCCTGCTTGCGAAAAAGGTTTCCGCGATGCGATTAATTCCGGAATTCTGATTGGTTATCCAGTCACTGGAGTGAAAGTAATACTCCAAAATGGTAGCTATCACCGGGAAGATTCTTCGGAATTAGCATTTCGGACTGCGGCGCGTTATGCGTTTGAGGAAGTCTACAAAAAAGCTCATCCAATTATCCTGGAACCGATTATGCTCGTCGAAGTAGAAATGCCAAACGAGTATGTAGGAAGAATTCAGGGCGATCTTGCTTCCCGTCGCGGTTTGATTTTAGGTTCCGAGACGATGGGAGATTATTCGGTAATTCGTGCAGAAGTGCCGTTGAGAGAAATGTTTGGATATTCGATGGCGGTGCGAAGTCTGACATCCGGACAAGCAAATTTCTCGATGGAATTCGCCGAATATCAACCAGTTCCTTCTAGCGTTCAGGAACAATTAGTTGCCCGTGGAGTGAGGTAAAACTTCTCCCCATCCCCTCTCCTGCGAGGAGAGGGGGGTAAATTACCGATCGTTCTCAGGACTTACGCAAAGAAACCGGGTTTCTATGAGAAATCGTCGCTTTGAAACTCAAGATCCACGCAGAAACCCGGTTTCTAGGATCGTCGTGCGTAAGTCCTGATTCTTTGCAAGCGATCGCATTTTTGGCATATTCACATCTTGCACCTACCCGATAAACAGCCTCCAAATAAATTTGGGGCTGAAAGCTTAAGTTAGCTAAAGCTAACTAAAATCAACGTTTTAACCCGTTTCAACGGGTTTTAGCTTTCAGGTGTGAAATTTATTTCTGTTGGCTCTGGTGCGTGTCCCGGCTGCTGATTAAGAGTAATAAGCCTGCCATCATATGATTCCTTCACTTATCCGCATGTATGTAGTCCACAAAGTAAAACTTTGGTTCTAGCCAGAATTTTAGAAACCCATAACCTCCTAATCCAATTAACGCCAGAATAATTAAGGGCAAACCCAGACGAATTCGCACCAGATCTGGTAGCAGGGAAACCGTAGCGACGGTTACGGCAAAATACGCCAGCAGTCCGGTTTGCAGCCACTGGATAGTATTCAAGGCACCGCGACAACTGCTGCAAATTAGCGTGTGTTGTCGGTAGCGATCGAGGATATCTTCTCGATTGGCTGGTTGTTCGTTTTGGGGCTGTATTTCTGACTGAACCCAAGGTAATTTTCCCTGGCAATACTTATCGAACCAATTGCGAAATTCGATGACTAACCGATCGGCACTGGTTGGCAATTTATAGGCAGTTTTCCAACTTTCCTCCAATTGGCGCTGTTGTAAGTAACGCTCTTGGTAGTAAAGCAGAATCATATCTCCATCTAAAACTTGATTGCGGGTTTTGATGTGGTCAATCCATCGCGGCGTTAAATGATGCAAAGTTTTAGCAAAGTTACGGGAAAACTGAGCTACAATTCTCGACTTACCGGGCGCAACGGGAATGCAGTAGGTGATTAACCCAGCTTGTTTTTCGTTGCCAAATTTGATCGCATATTCGAGTCGGCAAGGCGGTTCAAATGTAATCTTGGCTGGAAAATTTCCGCCTAAATTGGCTTCAATTAACTCTTGGGTTGATTGGATAATGTCGATTAAAATGGGTTTGGCTCGGTTGCGATCGCCCTGCACCCCATGATGGGCAAACGGAACGTGACTCGGATCTGCCACATTTTCAATCAGCGTCTGCCAATCGTAGGCCAAATCGCGCACCATTGATGACCAAACAAACCCTTTGCTTTCATCAACTTGAGGCGATAGGGGTAGTGGTTTAGAGGCAGCCAAATCGGCAGAATTTTCATCAGGCCATACCCAAAGCAAACCGTTTGCTTGCTGACAAGGTAAGGACACCGCACAGAAATTCTGGCGATTGTTGACAATCAAGTCCGGATTATCCGACTGGGGAATGTGCGTACACTCACCTTGAGCGTTAAATTGCCAACCGTGATAGCTGCAAGCCAGATTACCAGTTTTTTCATCCACGCGACCTTCACTTAAAGGTGCTAGTCGGTGGGGACATCGATCTAAAAATACGCAATATTGTTCAGAAAAACTCGGCTTCCAGATTGCGAGACGACGACCTAAAACGGTAACCGCAGTCGGACGCTTTGGATCTAAATCTTCTAGTGGTGAAACGGGATACCACTGTTGAAAAAAGTTAAATTCCAATTCAGTCACCATCTTGAATATAAAAATTATTATATTAGTTGCAGCTGTCTTAAAATAATTTTTTCCTAGTGCCTCCTTGTGTCGCTTGTCCCTGAATTGAGCTGTCCCGTCTTAGGTTGGGTTGGTAGGCGGTTCCCGCTTATTTTTTAGCAGTACCTCCGATACTGCCGCGATAAGTGGAATAAGTCCAAGGGGTACAAATTAAAGGTACGTGGTAGCTTTGGGCGGCATCAAAGATGGCAAAACGGACGGGAACTTTGTCGAAGAAAGGCGGATTGGGGAGTTGTACTCCCAGCTTTTTATAGTAGTCGGCAATGTAAAACATCATTTCATAGCGTCCAACTGCGATCGCATTGCCGCTTAACATCGGTTCATCTGTGCGTCCGTTTTCATTGGTGGTAAAGGTTTTGATTAAACGATAGCGATCGCCTTCTAAAATCGAAAGATCGATCCGCATTCCCTGCCCAGATTTCCCCATCATCATATCTAGCACGTGAGTTGTCACGTGGTTCTGGCTTTCTCCTTGTGCGATCGCCTTTGGTTTCAAGATCGCTAAAGTTCGCAATGGCATCGCCGCCAATCCACCCAGGGAAAGCCCTACAAACAGCAAGTTTCTGCGGTTCATTATTCAATGTTCCTCACTTAAATCAATTGGATAAAACGGGCAATCATCTATTGCTAAAAATCCCAGGATATATAAATAATTTAATCAATTCTTTATATATCCTGGGTTACCGACTAATACAATTTCGAGATGTTTGCCAGATGATATTAATCATTCTTAATAAACTTGTCAAGAGTCGAATTTTCAGTGCGATCGCGGATTTATTCATGCCTTCAGTGGGCGTATGTGTTTTTTCTCCGTAATTGTACTTATAAATTAAATATTATAATCTTTTTTAGGTAAAAATATGTAATAATCAATAGGTCGAGTGCTTAACCTAGTGTAGAATTCACAGAAAAGGTTTGAGCGGGGTATACAGTGTCGGCAGGTTTCAGTAGTTGGTGCTTGAAAGTGTTACCAGCGAAGTAACCAATTCTATTGCTGTCCAAATTTTAGCGAGTCTGGTGGCGTTGCTCGCCTGAGCGCGAATTAATATTTAACAAAAGGTTATGCGATCGTGTTTATCAAAAAACTTCACCATCAGGTGGCAAAATCAGCTCGCAAAGTCTCCCTGGGAACAGTTCTGACAGTACCATTTGTACTCCAAATTGTTGCGACTGTGGGAATGGTGGGATATCTTTCCTTTAAAAACGGACAGCAGGCAGTGAATCAACTTGCCGAGGGATTGATGAGCGAGGTGAGTCAGCGAGTTAAAGATCGCCTTGATGTATATTTATCAGTTCCTAAATTAAGCAATCAACTGAATGCCAATGCTTTAGATACTGGGGCGTTAGACATCAAAAATATTGCCAAACGAGAGCAATATTTTCTCAAACAATTCCCAGCTTTTCCCTTTTTAACATTGACGGTGTTTGGCACAGCACAAGGCGAAACTTATGGAATTAGGCGCTTTAAAGGCAATGAAGTGCTATTAAAATATAGTGATGCCACCACTAATTATGCCCAGATTTACTTTACCAGAAATAGCAAAGGCGAGGCTCAGATCAAAAATTCTATTCCCAATTTCGATCCGCGTAAAAGACCCTGGTATAAGGCGGCGATCAAAGCTGGAAAGCACACTTGGACACCAATATTTGCTGATATTGTTGGTGAAAGTTTGATTATTAGTGCGGTGCAACCATATTACAACAAGTCCAGACAGCTTGAAGGAGTTTTGAGCAGTTCATTTCTACTTATCTATGTCAATGAATTTCTGGAAAGTTTGAAAATAGGTAAGACAGGCAAAGTTTTCATCATGGAAAGCTCTGGCGAGCTTGTGAGTACTTCAAGTTCTGCTCCCGTGTACTCAGTGACAGGCAAGAAGTTTGAACGGATTAAAGCCAGGAATAGCAACGATCCTGCGATCAAAGCAGCGGCGGGGTATTTATCAAATGTATTGAACAAACCAAATAAAATTAAAGACAGTCAACAGCTTAAATTTAGTTTCAATGGCGAGCAGCAATTCCTTTACGTTACCTCGCTCAAAAAGACTTTTGAATTAGATTGGTTGATTGTAGTCATTGTGCCCCAATCTGACTTCACAGAACAGATAGATACCAACACCCGCACTACTATTTTACTGACTATTGTGGCTCTAATGCTGGCAATTCTTATCGGTATATTAACTGCCCAATGGGTTGCTAATCCGGTAGTGCGACTCAACAGGGTTGCTCGCGATCTGGCTGAAGGTCAATGGGATAAAACCGTAGAGTTTGATCGGGAAGATGAAGTGGGGCAACTAGCCAAGTCATTTAATAAAATGGCGAAAGAATTACAAGAATCTTTTGAAAACTTAGAACAAAAAGTAGAAGAACGTACCGCAGAATTAGCAATTGCTAAAGAAAAAGCCGAAGTTGCCAACGAAGCCAAAAGCGCTTTTTTAGCAAATATGAGCCACGAATTGCGGACGCCTCTGAACGCCATTATTGGCTTTTCCCAATTAACGATTCGCAGCCAAAGTTTATCTAAAGAAAACCAAGAGAATGTGGGGATTATTGCTCGAAGTGGAGAACATTTGTTGGGTTTAATTAACAACGTACTGGATTTAGCAAAAATTGAATCGGGACGTACCACCCTGAACAAAAAAAACTTTGACCTTTACCGCTTGCTCACAGATATTGAAGATATGTTTCGTCTGAAAGCAGACGATAAAAAATTGCAGTTATTAGTGGATTATGCGCCAGAAGTGCCGCGCTATATCCGCACAGATGAAGTCAAGTTGCGCCAAGTGCTAATCAACCTAATTAACAACGCAATTAAATTTACTGAAGAGGGAGGAGTTTCAGTCAGAGTCGAACTGGTGAAACTGATTCAAGAGTCAGAAGCAATTTCGGCGGCAGAAATGCAAGTAGCTGACAGGAAACTTGCGGCTTACTTGGGCGGAAAAGCTAAACCCGCAACAGTTGCAAGGATTGAATTTAGCGGCAAACAGCCAAATATTAACAGCGAAAAATTAGTTATTGCTTTTGAAGTTGAAGATACGGGCATGGGTATTGCCGCAGCAGAATTAGATAGGTTGTTTGAAGCCTTCGCGCAAACTAAAACAGGTAAAGAAGCGCAAGAAGGGACGGGTTTAGGATTGCCAATTAGCCGCAAATTTGTGCAATTAATGGGCGGTGATATAACTGTGAATTCGACTGTTGGTAAGGGCACAACCTTCAAATTTGAAATTCAAGCTAGCATCGCCGATCCGGTTGGAGTCGATAGCAGAAAACCCACCCGTCACATCATCGCCCTCGCACCAAATCAACCCAAGTATCGGATTTTAATTGTTGATGATAAAGAGATCAACCGCAAACTATTAGTAAAAATGCTCAATCCCTTGGGGTTTGAACTCAAAGAAGCTAGCAACGGCATGGAAGCGATCGCTATCTGGAATCAATGGGAACCTCACTTAATTTGGATGGATTTGAGAATGCCAGTGATGGATGGTTACGAAGCAATCAAACTAATCAAAGCTACTACTAAAGGTCAGGCTACGGCAGTTATTGCCTTAACTGCTAGCGTTTTAGAAGAAGAAAGAGCGGTGGTGCTTTCGGCAGGTTGCGATGATTTTATGCGGAAACCTTTCCGCGAAGCCGATATTTTTGAAATTATGCAAAAACATATCGGTGTGCAATACGTTTATGAAAGCTCAAATTCCCATCAAACATCTGCCGCCAAAGCTGAAGGGCGATTTCTCACTGCTGCTGCTATAGCCGCATTACCCCCTGAATTGGTAGGGGATTTGAAACACGCTATACTAAGCGTGGACTTGGATTTAGTGGCGGCACAAGTCGAGAAAATCCGCTCGCACAATGGAGGACTAGCTGATGCGATCGCACAGTGTATAGACAATTTTGAATACGACAAGATTTTGCAGTTAATTAAGTCTAGCGATCGCCAAGACATTGATAACCTTCTTAATTCCTGAAGCCCTTGATTCGACACTTTTATTTCCCTAGCTATAACGTACAAGTCCATGCCAAGTAACAATTCCAAGGGTAATATTTTAATAGTTGACGACACTCCAGAAAACTTACGTTTGTTGGTCGGAGTCTTAAATGAAAAAGGATATCAAACTCGCCCCGTTCCTCATGGTAAATTAGCTCTATCAGCCGCTAAGTTAAATCCTCCCGATTTAATTTTGCTTGATATTCTAATGCCAGAAATGGATGGCTATGAAGTCTGCATTCAACTCAAAGCCGATGACAAAACTAAACAAATTCCAGTAATTTTTCTCACCGCCGTTAATGAAGTATTGGATAAAGTCAAAGCTTTTGCTGTTGGTGGAGTAGACTACATTACCAAACCCTTTCAGGTCGAAGAAGTTTTGGCAAGGGTAGAAACTCACTTGGCTTTAGTTGCCGCCCACAAGAGTCTGGCGGCTAAAAATGAAGAGTTGGCTGCCAAAAATATCGAACTCGACTCGACGTTGCAACAATTAAAAAACACCCAAGAAGAATTGATTCAATCGGCAAAAATGGCAGCTTTGGGACAACTGATTGCTGGTATTGCTCACGAAATCAATAACCCCTTGAGTGCGATTACATCCTCGGTGGCAAATATTGCAGCATTTTGGAGCGATCGCTTGCTCAAATACCCCCAATTTTTGCAAAAACTCTCCCCATTACATCAGGAATATTTTATTTATTTACTTAAACAAATAAACCAAAAAACCCCCTCTTTAACCAGCAGAGAAGAACGCAAGCTGAGAAGCTCATTAGCAGCGCAAATCGAAACGTGCGAAATTGAAAACGCCTCAGAATTGGCAAGTTTATTAGCGATCGTAGGTATTAAAGATATCGAACCATTGTTGCCCCTATTAAGAGATCCTGAAAGCGAATATATTTTAGAAACTGCTTATCAATTTGCCAACGTTCAAACGAGTATCAGAAGCATCACTACCGCCGCCGAAAGAGCCAGAAAAGTTGTTTTTGCTCTGAAAAAATACGCTCGTTATGACAACACAGGCAACAAAATCAGCCTCCAAATTACCGATGGTATCGATACCATTTTAACGCTTTATAACAATCAACTTAAACAGAATATAACTGTAATTAAAAACTATCAGGATTGGTTACCCTCTATCTGGTGTTACCCCGACGAACTCAATCAAGTTTGGACAAATATCATTCACAATGCTTTGCAAGCAATGGACTACCGCGGCACTTTAACCATTGAAGTTAAGGAGGAAGACGGAAATATCAAAGCTAGCTTCACCGACAGTGGTAAAGGGATTCCCCCAGAGATTATGCCAAAAATATTTCAACCTTTCTTCACTACCAAACCACCCGGAGAAGGCAGCGGTTTGGGATTAGATATTGTGCAAAAAATTATTGATAAACATGGGGGGAAAATTGAGGTAGAATCCGTACCAGGTAAAACCACATTTACTATATTTTTACCCCTGAAGACTTTATGAATCAAAAAAACTCGCCTAAGCCTGTAATTTTATGCGTTGATGATGAGGTAAGCGTTTTACAAAGCTTGCGAATAGCATTGCGAAATGGTCTGGGAGATACTTACTTCTATGAAATTGCTGAAAGTGCTGATGAGGCAATAGAAATACTGATAGATCTAGAGGGGAAAAAAGTGCCAGTAGTGGCGATTATCTCTGATTGGTTAATGCCTGAAATGAAAGGAGATGAATTTTTAATTAACGTTCACAAAAAATATCCTCAAATAGTTAAAATTATGATTACCGGACAAGCAGATAAATCAGCCATTGAGCGAGCAAAAACCTACGCCAATCTCTATGATTGTGTGTCCAAACCTTGGAGCGATCGCATATTGATTGAAACCATTAAATCAGCCTTGGAGCAGTAATGAATCAACCTATTATTATTTGTGTAGATGATGAACCAACTATCCTAGACAGCCTGGGAATTGAGCTAAAAGATGCGTTTGGGAGCGAATACTTGATTGAAGTCGCTGAAAGTGGAGAAGAAGCTTTAGAGATTGTCAGAGAAGCATTAGAAAATAATCAGGAAATTGCTGTCGTCATTTCTGACTACATCATGCCCTATATGAAGGGAGATGAATTGCTCGAACGCATCCATACTCTTACCCCCAACACGCTCAAAATTATGCTGAGTGGGCAAGCAGATTTAGAGGCAGTGGGAAGGGCGATAGAACGGGCAAAACTATATCGTTATATTGCCAAACCTTGGCATAGGCAAGATTTTAAATTAACTGTAAAAGAAGCAGTAAATAGTTATATTCAGGAGACAAAAATAGCCGAGCAAAATGCTAATTTATATCAAATGAATCAAGAACTAGAGCGATTAACTCGCACACAAGAAATTTTGATTGAAGAACTATCTGAAATCAACAAAGCTGTTTATCGCTTTGTGCCGCGTGAATTTTTTAAACTGTTAAACAAAGAGAGAATTGTAGATGTAAAATTAGGCGATGGCGGACAGCAAGAAATGTCAGTGCTGTTTGCAGATATTCGCGAATTTACTGCTCTATCTGAGGGGATGACTTGCCAAGAAAATTTTAATTTTATTAATTCTTTTTTAGCTTACATGGAACCAGCCATTATGGAAAATAATGGATTTATTGATAAATATATTGGCGATGGAATTATGGCGCTGTTTAGCGGTGGGGCAGATGATGCAGTTAAAGCGGCAATTGTCATGTTGCAAAATCTGGCAGAGTTCAATCGCGATCGCGCAAAATCTGGCGCTAAACCGATTAAAATTGGTATTGGCATCCATACCGGATTTTTAATGTTGGGTACCATCGGGGGACACAGCCGCATTGATAGTACGGCGATTGGGGATACAGTCAACTTAGCTTCTCGCCTCGAAACCCTGACAAAAACTTATCAAACATCGCTATTGATTTCTCACGAAACTTGGTATCGCTTGCAAAACCAACAAAATTATACTATGCGCTTTATCGATCGAGTCAATGTTAAGGGTAAATCAAAATCTGTAGCAGTTTTTGAAGTCTTTGATGGAGATTGTGAATCAGTTAAACGGGGAAAATCTACCACAAAATCGATGTTTGAACAGGCAGTTTGTCTCATTAATGCAGGTTTTTACACAAAAGCAGAACTATTGTTTAAAAAATGTTTGCAGATTAATAATAGGGATACAGTTGCTCAATTTTATTTAGACAGGTTGCAAAATAATTTAATTAAAAGTATAAAAAAATGAAACTAAGGGCTAATTTAATTAAATCTGGTCAAACTACCCCTGATTGAGCGATCGCTCTCCCACCTCGGTTGATTGGTATAATTGGTTGCTGGTAACTCAAGCGATCGCACCTATCCTATCTTAAACCCTTTGACGGGTCTGACCCCCTAACCGTATTTCTACCGTAAGGTGTATAAATAAGTTAGCCAACAATATACTGAGGCCAACGGGATTTTTCCGGGAAACCGATAAGTATTGATGCTTAGGTATTTTTACTGAAGACTTTACATATGTTTACTGATAAATATAGTGTAGGGGGTGCAAGTATAACGATTTTCAGTTTTCCCTACCAGCTTTTTGAAATAAAAACTATTTAGATCTAGATTGCCCCTATGTCAATCAGATCCTTGCACCGCTTTGGTAAAATTTCTGGAAACTTACCGCTGCGTCTACTTTTGACAGTACCTTTTGTCCTGCAAATCTTTGCTGCTGTAAGTATAGTTGGGTATCTTTCCTTCAGAAATGGACAAAAAGCCGTTCAAGCTCTTACCAGTCGCTTGCACGGCGAGATCGGCGATATTTCTGAATTGGATTTAATGGCACAAATTAATGCCAACAATCGCACCACGATTTTGCTGTGTATTGTGGCTTTAATTGTCTCAACCGTTATTTGTATTTTGACAGCCCGCTGGATTGTCAAACCGATTGTGAATTTGAACGCATCAGCTAAAGCAATTGCCAAAGGAAAATGGGAACAAACAGTTAATCTCAATCGCACCGACGAAATTGGACAACTTGCTAAATCTTTCAGCGTCATGGCAGGTCAATTGCGAGCATCTTTTTCTACCCTAGAAGCCCAAAATGCCCAATTACAGCGCCTGGACAAAGTCAAAGATGAATTTTTAGCCAACACTTCCCACGAATTGCGAACGCCTCTGAATGGCATCATCGGTATCGCTGAATCGATGTTAGACGGTGCGACGGGTTCTCTATCAGAAATACAGCGGCAAAATTTGCTGATGATTGCTGGTAGCGCCCGCCGACTCAGCCAATTAGTTAACGATATCCTCGACTTTTCCAAACTGAAACAGCAAAAACTAGATTTGCAAGTTCGCAGCGTGGAAGTGCAAGGAATTGTTCAGGTTGTTCTGACTCTCAGTCAAGCTTTAGCGGTTAACAAAAACTTGCAATTTATCAACGCGGTTCCTGCTGACTTACCCCTGGTTTATGCGGATGAAAACCGCTTGCAACAGATTCTTTATAATCTGATCGGCAATGCAATTAAGTTTACCGACGCAGGTAAGATAGAAGTTTCAGCAGCTTTGGTAATGGGTAATGGGAAAGATGGAAATCCTCCCCTCATGGCTAACGCTTCTCCCTATGACCAATTAGCAATTACCAATTACCAATTACCCAAACAAATCGCCATTACAGTTTCTGATACTGGCATTGGGATTGCAAGCGATCGCATCGAACGCATCTTCGATCCGTTTGAACAAGGCGATGGTTCAATTGTCCGTCAATACGGCGGCACGGGATTGGGTTTAGCCCTCACCAAGCAGCTGGTAGAATTGCACGGCGGTAAAATATGGGTTGAATCTGCACTTGGCATCGGTTCCCGCTTCACTTTTACCTTGCCCGTTTCATCTCAAAAACTGAGTACCGATACACCTGGTTGCACCTCCACGGATTGCACCCTCTTACCTCCCTATCTTGGGGCGCACTGTCTAGTTCCCCTACAGACTGGAAAATCTCATACCGATTTAGATTCCCAGATGGTAAACAAGGAGAAAATACCATGTATTAACCCGAATTTATATCGCCAATCAAACCAAATATCCTCCTATTCACCCATTACCCATTACCCATCACCCATTACCCATTACCAGCCCCATTCGGAAAAATTTAGAATTCTAATTGTTGATGATGACCCAATCAATCTGCAAGTTTTAAACAATCACCTTTCCTTAGAAGGATACCAGGTAATTCAAGCTGCAAATGGAGAACAAGCCCTATCTATCCTGCAAAACGGGCAAGCAGTTGACTTAATCGTTCTCGATATTATGATGCCTCGGATGTCGGGTTATCAAGTATGCGCCAAACTGCGGCAAAAATACCCGCCACACGAGTTACCGATCGTGATGTTGACGGCTAAAAATCAAATATCAGACTTGGTAACGGGGTTTGAATTCGGAGCCAATGATTATTTAACTAAACCTTTTTCCAGGGACGAACTCCTCACGCGGATTAAGTTTCACATCCAACTATCAAAAACTAACCATGCCTATGGGCGCTTTTTTCCCCATACTTTTCTAGAATTTCTGCAAAAAGAAAGCATCGTTGATGTTAATTTAGGCAATCACGTCAGCAAAGAAATGGCGGTAATGTTTAGCGATATTCGCTCGTTTACTGCGCTTTCGGAAAGCATGACGCCCCAAGAAAATTTTGATTTTGTCAATGCTTATATGCGCCAGGTAAGTCCCAAAATTAGAGAGCATAACGGCTTGATTGTGAAATACTTGGGCGATGGCATGATGGCTGTGTTTCCTAATGGTGCTGATGATGCAGTCAAAGCGGGTATTGCTAAATTGCAACAAGTGCAACAATACAATCTCCAGCGCCTCGCCAGTGGATATCCACCCATCCAAGTCGGAGTAGGAATAAATTTCGGTCACATGATGGTGGGAATTGTAGGAGAATTAGCCCGGATGCAAGGAGATGCTTTTTCTGATGAAGTTAACTTGGCGTCCAGGTTAGAAAGCTTGACCAAGTTTTACGGCGTTTCTTTGGTAATTTCTCAAAATGTCTTGAATCATTTAAGTCACCCAGAGCAATACCAAATCCGCTTTCTGGACAAGGTAATCGTTAAAGGTAGAGAAGAACCAATTTCTATCTATGAAGTTTTGGATGCCGAAACCGATTTAGTCCGGGATTTAAAGTGGCAAACTCTGCCTAATTTTGAACGGGGTTTAAAACATTATCGCCATCAAGAATTTACGGCTGCACAAGCATGTTTTCAGCGCGTATTGCAGGTTAATCCTGATGATAAAACGGCGGCGTTGTATCTAGAGCGGGTGCATGAGTTGATTGGGGTATCTCTGCCTCAGAATTGGTCTGGGATCTGGGTTTTACATCAGAAATAATCCCGTGATAATAACGGTTGAGAGCAGATTTGCGATTTTCAAATAACTTTAACAGTGCATCTACCACAGGTCGCGTTACAGCCCCATCAAAGCCAGAAATAAAATCAACCGCAGAAAGATTGCCTTTAAAAAAGTCTTTCGCCCTCGCAGATTGATTTTGAATTTCTTCAAATCCAAGAGATTTTACCATAAAAGCCGCCAAAGGTGAATCTTTTAAATCAGCAGTTGCGCTCTTGGCTCGTCCGTTTTCTAATAAATCCAAGACTTCCGATTCCAGATCGTTTTTGGGGTGATAGGCATCGAGCAATTTGGGCAGAAAAGTTTCCAAGCGCACGCCTCTATAATCTTGATAAGGCAATTCTCCCATCAGGGTGGCTAGGGAAACATCAAACCCCAAGCTAAAAGCTAGGGATTCGATCAGCGCGATCGCTACCAGTTTGCTGCCCATATACAGCCGCGCAATTTCGATATTTCTCCTGGCACCATTCTCCAACCGCGAATAGCTGAGGTCGTCTGGTTCTCCCCGAAATTGATTAAAAATCGCTTCCGGTTTGATCCAATTCATGAAGCTTTCCATCTTTTGCAGCGCTACTCGGTACTCGCGCACCGTGTAAGAACGGCTGATAAAGTTATGATTGGTTTCCGGTAATAAGTTCCAAGTATTCGCTAAAAAATACGCCGAACTCGGATGAGCAAAACCGCTAACATCCCGATTGGCAACGCGCTGGGCGCGCTTGACGACTTGCGCGATCGCTGGTTCGCTCAAACCCAACTTAAACCGACGATTGGTTAACAGCAAGCGTTGGTAAAGGCGATCGCTTGCCGTTACTCCCTCTTTTGACTTTTCCCGAAACGGAATCGTCGCTTCAATACACGCCGCAATCTCCATCAGTCGAGGCAGGGAGAAAAATGGCTCTAATACTTTTGTTGCTACCAGCGCACTCAAAAATTCGTTTTCTCCCTCAAACGGATCTAGCACCTGCCCTGGATGAAACCCGAATACACAGGCTAGCATCTCAAAAGTCGGATCGACAGCTAACCGATTTTGTTCGCGAATTATTAGCTGTTCCCTTTCTTGCTTGATGAACGGCGTAATGTAATAACTCAGGTTAAAGTTAATGCTGCAATCTACCTGCACGTACACCAAATCGTGAAACAAAGCCGCCAAAACTTCAATCCCATCTTCATTTCCCCCAACGTCAATCACGTGTTGCGGCGTGTGAAAATATCGCCAGTAACCCGTCATTGGTTGTACTATCAGCTCGGCAATGGTGTAAAGTTGCGTCAAATCAACTTCTACCTCTAGGCGATCCATTGCCCAGATCAGCTTCTCTAAACATTGTTGATGTGCCTGGGCGCTATCCATCAAACCCTCTCGCACTTTACTGGCTCCAAATCTCGTTTTCGTCAGATGCACCACAAAGTTCATAAATATGTAAGCGATTAATCGCTTAATTTGTATTTAACTGACGTTTATAGGCAAAATGGTATTTCCAGCCTGGGGAAAGTTGATTTATCTTTTCTCCCGTAACTCGGATAAAGTGAGGTCAGTCGTTAATATCCTGTTTAGCGACAGTTCGCACCGGCACTGCCCTGACTTTTAGGTTGCTAAGACAAGACTGGCAGAGATATCAAGCTCGCTATTAGCCATTAGCCCTATTTATGACCCGGTCAAGATCGGTATCTTAAATTTATTCTCTCCTTTACAGCATCAATTAATCGTTAAAATTTGTTAAGGCTATTGTTAAGTATAAATTAACTGTTAGTTAAATAAATATTATATATATTTATTTTAGATGTAATATATCGAAAACCTAGAAATTCCTTAGAGAATGAATTATGATAGAAACAATCCTTCCGAACCACGGATGCGGCATCAGTATTAATACTTCAGTATTTGCACTGAGGGCCAGGTCAGGGAAACGCATCAACCAAATAATGTTGAGTACACCCTAGCCAAAAAGTCTGAATTGGAATCGTGGAAAAATTAGATAATCTTACGCTTAACTCAACCCTGGCAGATCTGCCTAGCCATGAGTGTAAAGTAGACTTAAAAACCGTTGGGCAAGTGGTAGCAACATCGCTCCAGCGGCAGCCAGAATTACCAGGGATCATGATTACTTCCAGTGGTAATAAAATAGTAGGCATGATCTCGAGGGCAAGATTTTTTGAATGGCTCAGTCGTCCCTATGGCTCAGAGCTTTTTCTCAAACGCCCGATCGAGGTGATGTTGAACATGATCGGCGCCGAATTTAAGGCAATTTCAGATGTAGAAATCCGCCTCGCCAAGTGCCTGATCTTGAGCGCCAACTGCCCCATCGACAAAGCAGTTGAAATCGCGTTGCAGCGTCCTGCATCCGTAGCCTACGAACCGATAGTGATTGCTGGGGAAAATAGCCAATGGCGGTTACTGGATATGCAAGTTTTACTGCTGGCTAAATCCCAGCTATTTGCCCTAGCAAAAGAATCCGCTGATGCTGCTAACCAAGCTAAAAGTGAATTTTTAGCTAACATGAGTCACGAACTGCGAACGCCTCTCAATGCCATTCTCGGCTTTAGCCAAGTGTTGAAACGCAGCTCATCTTTATCGGCAGAACAGCAGCAATATTTGGGTATTATTAATAGCGCTGGCGAGCATCTGTTGGAATTAATCAACGATGTTCTGGAAATGTCCAAAATAGAAGCTTGCAGAACTACATTTTACGAGACGAGTTTTGACTTGTACCGCTTGCTGGATAATCTGCACGAGATGCTGCGACTGAAAGCCTCATCCAAAAACTTACAGCTAATTTTTGAACGGGCATCAGACGTACCTCAATACTTGCAAACCGACGAGCGGAAGTTACGTCAAGTTTTGATTAACCTGGTAGGAAATGCCATCAAGTTTACCGAAAAAGGTAGCGTGACTTTACGGGTAATGGGTCATCGGTCATTGCATTCCCAGGCGGAGCCAGGGAATGAGGGTGATGCCAAAAACAATTATCAATTATTGTTTGAAATAGAAGACACGGGATTTGGCATGTTACCGGCAGAAATAGAGCAATTATTTGCTGCCTTTGGACAAACAGAAACCGGGCGAAAATCGGGGCAGGGAACGGGGTTAGGTTTAGCAATTAGCCAAAAATACGTGCAAATGATGGGGGGAGAAATTCAAGTTAAAAGTAGTCCTGGTGAGGGTTCAACTTTTAGCTTTGATATCTTGGTTAAAGTAACTCAAATAGCTAATATTTCTCCGCCTCAAGAAACTCGTAAAGCGATCGCTTTAGCACCGCAGCAGCCACAATGTCGCATTTTGGTGGTTGATGATAGCTGGGAAAGCCGTTTGCTGTTGGTGAGGCTGCTGACATCGCTGGGCTTTGTTGTCCGCGAAGCCGAAAATGGTCTACAAGGATTGAAGCTGTGGTCGAGTTTCTCACCGCAGCTAATTTTTATGGATATGCATATGCCGGTGATGAATGGGTATGAAGCCACCAAAAAGATTAAAGCTCATGCCAAAGGTAAGAAAACAACAATTATTGCCTTAACTGCTAGCGCGTTTGAGGAAGAGCGAAAAGCTATCTTATCAGCGGGATGCGATGAAGTTATCAGCAAGCCTTTCCGTCAAGAGGTACTTTTGAAAAAAATTGCCAAGCATTTAGGGGTGAAATATCTCTATGAAGAGTCGGCAATTCAGGATAAAAATGAGGCGAACGAATATGAATTAAATGATGCTCAGCGATCGCTTGATTTTCACTTATCCCAAATGCCGGTTGAATGGGTAGAAAAACTGAATAAAGCAGCGCTCAAATGCCGCGATCGCGAAATTATTCAACTATGCGAAGAAATTCCTAAAATCCACGCCCCTCTCGCCAAAACCTTAACCAATTGGGCTAATGATTTTCTGTTCGACAAAGTCATAGATTTAATCAAAACCCTTGCAGCTAAACAACCTGCCTTAGTTCTAAAAACATAGCAGCCATCTCTATTCGAGGTTGAGGGGCAGCTTTCACCACCAGCGCTGATGCAGCATCACTCGATATGCTGTAAAGGTGCGTTATGCTATCGCTAATGCATTCTACCGTAGCAACCAATCGGCAACTCTAACCCCTTCTTCCCCTAGCCTCTAACGATAAATCATTCACATCTGAAATCTGAAATCCCAAAATGCTAGAAAATATTCTCATCGTTGATGACATACCAGACAATATCCGCCTGTTGGCAAAGATACTCAGCGATCGCGGATATGAAGTGGGTAAAGCCCGCAACGGACAGATGGCATTGATGTCGGTTAAAACCGATCCGCCAGATTTGATTTTACTCGATATCAATATGCCGCAGATGAACGGCTACGAAGTTTGCCAACATCTGAAATCCGACGAGCAAACTAAGAATATTCCAGTAATTTTTATCAGCGCTCTGGATGAAGTTTGGGATAAAGTTAAAGCTTTCAACGTTGGCGGAGTGGATTATATCACAAAACCGTTTCATGATGAAGAGGTTTTAGCCCGCGTTGCCAATCAATTGCAGATTCAAGCGTTGCAAAATGCCTTAAGGAAAGAGCAACAAAAATCGGAGAATTTGTTATTAAATATTTTGCCGAAAGCCATAGTTGAAGAGTTGAAACAAACACAAAAGGCGACGCCGATGCTATTTGAGCAGGCGACGTTTCTGTTTGCCGATATTGTCCGCTTTACTCCTATGTCCAGCCCCATGCCCCCTGGGGATGTGGTCGATTTATTAAACTTGGTGTTTTCTAGCTTTGATGCCCTAGCGCAGCAACATGGAGTGGAAAAAATTAGAACGATTGGGGATTCTTATTTTTTGGCAGGAGGGATTCCCGTGGTGCGAGAAGATCATGCTGAAGCGATCGCTGAAATGGCGCTCGATATGCAGCAAGCGATCGCTCGTTTCACCTGGCCCAATGGCGAACCTCTGGCGCTACGGATCGGTATCAACACCGGCGGCCCAGTAGTCGGCGCTGTCATTGGCACCAAAAAATTTGCTTACGATGTCTGGGGAAATGCTGTCAATCTCGCTTCTCGCATGGAGTCTCAGGGAGAACCCGGAAAAATTCAAGTAACCAATGATACTTACCAACGGTTGCGACATCAGTATTTATTCGTAGAAAGAGGTGCGATCGCGGTTAAAGGTCAGGGAGAAATGATTACTTATTGGCTGATGAGTCGGAAGTAGACGAGTTAACGCAACTCTCCCACAACAGACGATTTTTCAGCCACGACATGCTGCTGATGGCGTTTTTGTGACTCTCAAACAGCTTGACAACTCCATCGATCAGAACTTTGGCGACTGTCGGATCGAACTCGGAAATAAAATCTTCCGCCGTTATTTCTTCTTTGAAAAATGCTTTGGCGCGATTGCACTGACAGCGCATTTCTTCAAATCCCATCGATTTAACCATAAACGTCGCTAAAGGAGAATGTTCCAGATCGTACTTGGCACTCTTAGCGCGTCCTTTTTCTAATAAATTCATCACTTCCCGTTCCAGCTCATTTTTGGGCAGATAGGCATTTGCTACAGCGGGAATAAAATTTTCCAACCGGGGGCTATCGCAATTACCATCGGGCATGTTTCCCATCATAATTACCAGGGGAACATCCGGGCCGATACTGGAAGACAGGGCTTCGATGAAAGCGATCGCTACGAGTTTGCTTCCCAAATATAGCTTGGCAATTTCCAAGTTTTTTCTCGCCGTGCTATCCCACAATTGGAACTCGCGATCGCTTGGTTCGTTTCTATACTGACGGAAAATCACATCAGGGCGGAGGAAATTCATAAAGCCTTCCATCTTTTGCAAGGCTATGCGGTAATCGCGCACCGTATAAGAACAATTAATCAAATTGTGATTGGTTTCGGGTAATAAATTCCAGGTATTAGCTAAAAAATGGGCAGGATTGGGATGGGCGAAACTGGCGACATCGCGGTTGCTGACGCGCACGGCTTTTTTAACAGCTTCAAACAGTTCTTCTTCGCTCAGGTTGAGGTTAAATTTCTCAGCGGTTAATTGCAAGCGTTGAAACAGGCGATCGCTCACCGTTAAACCATCTTCTGAGCTGGAGCGGAAGGGAATCGTGGCTTCGATGCCAGCGACAATTTGAATCAGATGTTCTGGCTGCAAAAATCGCTCCAGCACTTTGACTGCTACCACCGCACTCAAAAATTCGTTTTGTCCGGCAAACGGTTGCAGCACTTGGCCCGGAACAAAGCCAAAGACCGATGCTACGATATCGAACATCGGATCGGCAGGCAAGTCAGAAGGTTCGCGAATTACCAGCTGTCCTTTAACTTCTTTTGTATAAGGAGTTATGTAATAACTCAGCTGAAAATTAATGCTGCAATCGACTTGCACGTATACCAGATCGTGAAACAAGGCAGCTAGGACTTCAATCGCATCTTCTGTCCCGCCGACCTTGAAAATGTGCTGTGGGGTGTGAAAAAATCGCCAAGGCCCGGTCATGGGTTGAACGATTAAATCGGTAATCGGAGCCAATTCGCTTGGCTCTACCTTAGCTTGTAAGCGATCGCACGCCCACATCAGCCGCTCAGTGCATTTTTTATACGCCTGTTCGATGTCCATCAATACCTCTCGCCCTTGATACGCTCCTGTTTTCTAGGATACTGTTGCTCACTCCACAGGGAGTGTAAGGCCACAACACTGCCAGAATCTATGTTGGTGAAGAGTTTAGCGGTTGACGGCCTCAAGCTTGCCATAAAAACTTTTGCAGCGGATGATAGATTGCCAGATGTGTTGATGCGTGCCCTTCAAGCTATTGACCAGTGGCGAGGGATTGCCAGCGATCGCCAGTTTTACAATTTTCGCCTTCCACCAACCGCTTTCCCAAGCGTATTTATACCCTACCTCAAACCCTGCGACAATTTTTACCAATATGGCCTCACAAAAGGCTGGTAAGGAGAAAATCAGCGCGTCCAATCCTGCGATCGTCACCGAGCGGGAAAACTCGACCGTCTTTATTAGCTCCTTGGGCATACTATAACCAATCCCAGATGGCTTTTGCAATTGCCCAGGGTGCGGTTACCCGCATGTTTATTTTAGAAGCGCGCGATCGCACCAACTTGCAGATGAACTACCCCGCCGTATAGACGGACGGGGTTTCTGTTCCCTCATCCGAAGAACGGCTAGGCTTTCGACGTTTCCTCTGCCCAAGTTGCCGCATCGAGCCAGTATGCTTGCGCTTACTGGTCGAATTAGTAGAGCCTAGACATCCACAGTCTACGAGGCGAGTTCCTAGCCCCGGTTGTGCATTAGTCACAACATTATATAAAACCATCACAGAACCTCGAGCGCGAGGAATTTCAAATCCGCAATCACCACAAACATGATAGCGATTTGATAAATTTGCCCAATCTTTATGGACTACTCCACAGTTAGGGCAGCGCTGTGATGGTTTTATTTGTTTTGTCGGCAGTATCAGCATCAAGCCACCCTTCTGTTCGATCTTGTACGCCATCATTTTATTCAGCGTACCGAAACCAACAGAAAGAATTGACTTATTGAGTCCGGCTTTCTGCTTTTTGCGTTTGCTGCCTTTTTTCGCTTTGTGCGTCATGGATTTGGTATTCAACTGTTCGGTGACTCCGATGTCATAACGACTAGCAATCTCTGATGTCACCTTATGCTGCCAATCCTTACGTTGATTAGCTATCTTTCTTTGCAGTCTAGATAAGAGTTTTCTCGTCTTCCTCCAACGTTTTGAAGCCTTAACTTTCTTTTTCCGACTAGGTGCGCGCTTGCGCCTAAAAGATAAAGACTTTCGCTTAATTAACTGCTCTCCGCGCTGAGTAAAGCGCGGATTCTCTAGCTTGGCGAAATCTTTCCCATCATAAAGAGTTAGCGCTGTTTCTGTCCCTAAATCAAAACACACAATTGATTCGTAATTCAAATCCGAATCCGAACCAAACTTAGTTTCTGGTGTTGAAATTTCAACAGTAAAAGATGCAAACCATTGATTAGTACCCGGCTTGTAAACAATAGTCAAGGTGCTAGGAATGCCCCATTGTTTCGATTGACCGCGCATCCTAACCGTGATGCCTAGATCGTTCAAAGTAATGCTTCCGTGCTTGCCGTTACTATTGACCTTCCAGCCAGATTTCGCTGGGTAACTCCAGCCGGAGTAGTCGCGAATTGACTTAAATTTAGGCTTCTTTCTCAATCCTTGAAAGAATGCACCATAAGCCAAATCGACGCGCTTAACCGTAGCTTGCAGTGCTTGTGAATGTAAACAAGCAAACTCAACCCATTCTTTTTTGAATGCAGGTAAACAATTTTGTTGCTCAAAATAAGTAACAGTTTTTTGAGCGGCTCTCCACTCATAGCGACGATGAGCGATGCAGGCATTGTACAAATAGGCGTGATTTCTCCGTGCATCAAACAGCTTATTTTCTTGCTGTTTGCTGGGGTACAGTCGAAATGTCTGCCTTCTTTTTGCCACTGCCCGCTTGCCCTCCTGAGTTGGTTCAGTCAGCGTTTAGATTAAAATTACTATATCACGTTTTTCAAGCATGGCAAGAAGGTTGTATGACTAAACTACGCAGTGGCTCTCACGTCGTTTTTTCGATCCACCTGCATATTGTATTTGTGACCAAATATAGGCGGAAAGTGCTGACGCAACAAATGATTGAGGATATGAAGCAAGTATTTGAGCGAGTGTTAAGTGCGAACAAGTCAAAGCTATCTGACTGCAACGGTGAAGCTGACCACGTTCATCTACTCATCGATCTACATCCAGACAATAATATTTCCGATTTAATTGCTTCCCTTAAGTCTGCTAGTAGCAGGATTCTTAGAGAGAAGTATAAACCGGAAATTGATAAGCACTATTGGGGAAAGGCTAAGCTGTGGCATGACTCCAAGTGTATTGTTTCTTGCGGTGGAGCGACTCTGGAAACGGTCAAAAAGTATATCCAAAATCAATCTGGTGGGAGATTGGATAAATTAGGGGTGTCGTTCGCGAAGCGTGCGCCTTAGCGCATACCCCTAATTTATCCACGGCACACCATCCCCACCGCACAGGCGGATGGGGAATTCCGCAGGTTTTGTTAAAGATAGTAGATTGGACAACCAGCCACTGGTTTTCTGGATTGGTAAGCATTGTAGTCTACTTGCTAGGATGCTCCAAATATAAGATCTCAAAAGTAGGAAAAGTAGGAAAAGTAGGAAAATTAATTTGAATAGTGCGATCGCCAGCTAATTGTATCGAGCCACCCGCCCAGTAGATGCAATGCCGCAGCAGCCCGAGATGCCGCGCCTGGGAGTCGAGAATCGCTAATTTTATTTGCGCCGGAGTTTTTTAGATGTACGACCTGACAAAATTCACTTTGAGAGACATGGTTGAATGCGGACTGGCATTACGCCAGATGGGTGATGGGGCGGCAAACATGGAAGAAACCAGCAACAGAATTATCAAATATTTCTACGAACATTTAATCGATCGGCAAACTGGGGAAAAATCCTGTGCCTTAGTTCGTTGCTTCAAGACGCACCCTTACGGCGAACTCGATGCCCATAGGCGCGAATCCGCCCGCCGCATCATGGGAGACGAAGACCCCTCGGAGACGATGCAGTGCTTAACCCTGTTAGCAACCGCAGGGGAAAAACCCCAATGGAACGCGATCTCAGCATCCGCAGCCCACCAAGCAATTCCCCTCAAAAGCGAAGAATTAGTAGAACAGTCGCCGATGATCTCCCAACTGATTCGGCAGTTTGGCTTAAACATCAGCGCCGTAGTAGAACCAGATCCAAATCTGTTGTTAGAGTTCGAGCAGAAAACATTTAACGTATTTTACGTCCCGGAGGCCAAGGGCAGCCCTTACATCCCCGCCCAAGACTCATTTGTGATTCCGTTTGGCATCAAGTCGGTACTGGGGTTTGGGGCTTTATTACCTTCGGGCAATTTATTTGCCATTATCGCCTTCTTAAAAGTCCAAATTCCCCGCAGCACCGCTGAAATGTTCAGTACCCTGGCGCTCAACGTTAAAGCTGCCTTTTTACCCTTTGTCGGCGGTGCTGTCTTTGATGACGCATCATCCCCTGCCATTAGTAATAACCAAAGCATTTCTGGGCATAATACTGGAGAGATTCAACAGCTAAAATCCCAGGTGGCGACCTTGACTCAGTTGCTCAACGTTTCCGAGAAATCCACATTAACCCAATCCGATCGACTCGAACAAACCATCGAGCAACTCTCGCAAACACTCGAACGCCTGCAAGCGACTCAATCCCAATTAATTCAATCAGAAAAAATGGCAGCCCTGGGACAGCTCGTTGCCGGAGTTGCCCATGAAATCAATACCCCCCTGGGTGCCATTCGTTCCTCAGCAGGGAATATGGCTAAGTTTTTAAGTCAAACTTTGTCAGAATTACCCGCACTGTTTGAATCCCTTTCCCCAGAGCAAGCCGAGAATTTTTCGCAACTCTTGCACAGAGCGATCGCCGAAAAATTAATATTGTCCGCCAAAGAGGAGCGTCAAATCAAGCGAGCATTAATTCGCCAACTCGAAGCCGAAGCAATTGACAATGCTTCCTCGATTGCCGATACCCTAGTAGACATGAAAATTTATCGCGAAATTGACATATTTTTACCGATTTTAAACCACCCTAACAGCAACTTTATTTTACAAAATGCTTATAGAATTTCAGGAGTACAAAGAGGAGTAGAGACAATTATTACTGCCACCAATATAGCTTCAAAAATCGTATTTGCGTTGAAAACTTATGCCAGATATGACCGTTCCGGAGTGATGAAAATGACGAACATAATTGACGGGATAGAAACCGTGTTAACGCTCTATCAAAGTCAAATCAAAAAGGGAGTAGAAGTGATACGTAACTATTCCGAATTACCCATGCTACTTTGCTATCCAGACGAACTCAATCAAGTTTGGAACAATCTAATTCAAAATGCCTTACAAGCAATGAATAATCAAGGAACTTTAATCCTGGAAGCTGGTTTAGTAGAGCAACAAGTTAAAATTGGGATTACCGATAGCGGGCTGGGGATACCAGCAGAGATTAAATCTCAAATATTTGAACCATTTTTTACTACTAAACCCTCTGGAGAAGGTACGGGATTGGGACTGGATATCGTTAAAAAAATCCTGGAAAAGCATCGAGGTACAATCGCTGTGAAAAGCCAACCAGGATGCACAACATTTAACGTTTTTCTGCCAATTGAACCAAACTAGGAGTGTGGGGAATGTATAAACCAGTTATTTTATGCGTCGATGATGAAAAAATTGTTTTGCAGAGTCTCAAAACCCAACTGAAATCAGCATTTGGAGATGCCTATATCTATGAAATTGCCGAAGATGCGAATGAAGCTTTAGAACTGATTGAAGAATTAAAAGAGGAAGAGGCTAAAATTCTGCTAATTGTCTCGGATTGGTTAATGCCTGGTATGAAGGGAGATGAGTTGCTGATTCGTGTCCATCAAGAATTTCCTAATATTATTAAAATCATGCTCACAGGGCAAGCTGATGAAGAAGCGATCGCGCGCGCCAAACAAGACGCAAATATCCATTCTTGCTTGTATAAACCTTGGGCTGAAGAAGAATTAATCGAAACCATTCAATCTGCTTTAGCAAAAATATGACTCAACAGGCGATCGTCTGTGTTGATGACGAAGCAACCGTACTCAAAAGCCTAAAAACAGAACTAAAAGAAGCCTTCGGCAATGATTACCTGATCGAAATTGCCGAAGGCGGGAACGATGCTTTAGAGTTAGTCGCTGAATTGCTAGAAGATGGGTATGAAATACCATTAATTATATCAGATTATGTCATGCCTGATATGAAAGGAGATGAACTATTAAGGCAAGTGCATCAGCTTTCTCCCAAAACTCTCAAAGTAATGCTTACAGGTCAAGCTACTATTGAAGGCGTTGCTAATGCAATCAAACATGCCAAACTTTATCGTTATATTACAAAACCTTGGGAAGCTGAAGATTTAAAACTAACGGTAACAGAAGCTGTTTATAGTTATCTACAGGACAAAAAGCTGGCAGAACAAAACGCCAAACTGCAAGAAATGAATCAGGCACTGGAAGCATTAAATCGCGAACAAGCCGACCTGATTGCCAAGTTGCACGAGAGCGAAAGTCGCTTAAGGCAGTTCTTAGAAGCCGTCCCGGTTGGCATAGAAGTAATCGCTCCCCAAGGTCAACTTTATTTTATCAATCAAAGAGCGCAGGAATTACGCGGTCAAACAGCCATATCGTCAGCTATTAATCCCTTTTATGTTGCTGGAACTAATGAGCCATATCCTTGGGAGAAATTACCGCGATCGCGGGCATTAAAAGGCGAAACGTCAACGATTGATGATGTAGAAATACATCGCGACACTAAGATTATTCCGATCGAAATTTGGGGTACGCCGATTTACGATCGAACTGGTAATATTTCCTATGCTATTGTTGCCTTTCAAGATATCACCGAGCGCAAAAAAGCTGAAGCAGATCGGCAAAAATTTATTGAAGAACTGTTTGAACTCAATGCCAATTTGGAAATCGCCCTACAAAAAGAATCAGAACTAACCCGCGCGGCGAGTCGTTTTGTCCCGAATCAATTTCTCTCTTTACTGGGACATCAAAGCATCGTCGATGTCAAATTAGGCGAAGCAGTGCAGCAAGAAATGACGGTACTGTTTTCCGATATTCGCAGCTTTACCACCATGAGCGAAACCATGACGCCCCAGGATAATTTTAAATTTATCAATGCCTTTCTGTCGCGCATGGAACCCGCCATCGTTGAAAATAACGGCTTTATTGATAAATACATTGGCGATGCGATTATGGCACTATTTGGTGGCAGCGCCGATGATGCGGTGAAAGCTGGTCTTGCTATGCTAAAAATGCTGACTGAATATAATACCACCAGAGGCAGACCTGGACGACCTACCCTGCAAATTGGTATCGGCATCCATACAGGTTCTTTAATGCTGGGTACAGTTGGGGGCGACTCCCGCATGGATGGTACGGTGATTAGCGATGCGGTTAACTTAGCTGCTCGCATCGAAAATTTAACTAAAGAATATGGCGTATCCTTGTTAATCTCTCAACAAACTCTGTCCCGCTTGCAAAACCCAATGGAACACAACATCCGCTTCATCGATCGAGTCACAGTTAAGGGTAAATCCAAAGCCGTGGCAGTGTTTGAAGTCTTTGATGGAGACGAACCGCAAATTCAAGCCGGAAAATTAGCCACCAAATCAATGTTTGAAGAAGGTTTGTTTCTCTGCTATCGGCATTGTTTTAGAGAAGCAGCTTTATTGTTTCAAGATTGTCTGCGAATTAACCCAAACGATACCATCGCTCAAATCTATTTGCAGCGATGTCAGAGTTAGGTGTTAGATTTGCCAATCGCTAATCGCTCATAGTTCATTCACAATTAGCAATTAGCAATTGAATCAAAACTAGGGAATCTACGGATACTACTGCTTGGCTCTATCAATACCTGAAGTTGACTTCGTAGGAATTTTACGTAAAACTTTTCCTCAATTCCTTAGAACTAAAATAAAATATGTAGAATTTACGGATATTGCTTTAACTGATCGGTTAGGGGGTGCTAGAAGGCTGCGGAATTTACGTAAATTGCCATTTTTTGCAGGTTTACGATCGGCATTTATTAGAAGTAATTGAAAGGTTGATATTCATATATTTCTTGCCATAAAAGGTGAAGAGCTAAAAACATAAATGATAAAATATGTATGCTCAGGACTTACATACAGCCTTTAAGGGAAGGGAGGGCATTATCTACCCTAGTGTGGGTAGCGTCCAATCGGGCAATTGGTGTAAGTCCTGTTTCTTTATTGATACAAATTTTTTTATACAATCAAATCACAATATCCCATCAGCGCCACAAATCTTGAGTTTGCCGCAAAATTTTGGCGCTGATGGGAAAATCATTTTAAGTGCCAGCAGTTAATTTTAAAACAAGTGCCAACTGACACTCTGCAAAGAAACCGGGTTTATCTAAAAAATTCTCGCTTTGGAACCTCAGATCTTGCACCATTATCAACAAGCCTGAAAAAACCGGGTTTCTTGACGATAAATCTAGACTTTCAAGCTGAGCTATTTGCAAGAAACCCGGTTTTTAATCAAGGTGCAAGATGTGAGGAACTAGAGGAATACGCAGAAACCCGGTTTCTGGAAGCTTCGTGCGTAAGTCCTGTTTACAACAACTGGTAACTGACACGATCGCCATTAATAGTTAGCAATTTAGTTTTAGAGCTTAATAGAACTAGATGCAACCCTCGTCAATATTTAGGCTAGTTTATTTGCCGCAAAGCACTTGACGCATTTTTTTCATATTGGCAGGTAAATCCATATGCATAGCTTGTTGGATAAACATTGAGGGAATGGGAATCAGAGGCGTTGCTGCGACGCTGTAGGTGAGTAAAGTGCCGCTACCGCAGTCTTGCAGCTTTAAATCTGCCGAAAAATCAACAAAGCTACCTTTTTCCATGCGGAATTGGATTTGCTGTTGCACCACCTCAATCACTCGCAGGTAAATTTCTACTTCGGCGGTGAACATCAAAAAAGCTTTCCGTGCCATTTGATACAGACATTTGCCCCCAGAGGTGAAACTATCGACTGGGCGTAACTCTTCGCTCTTAACCACATCGGGGAAGTAATGCACCCAGCGAGAGTAGTCAGTTAACTGCTGCCAAGCGTGCGATCGCGCGATCGGTAGGTACATACTCGCGGTACAAGCGCCACCCCAGGCAGAGTGCGATCGCGTTTGCAGCAAAATCTCACCGCGCAACAGGGCTGGATCGATCGAGTCGGAGGCAAAACGTACTGTCATGTGGCTTAATTAACTCCCAACTAACACCAATCAATGTTCAATCTCGTAACGGTCTAAGGCGGTCGCCTATAAGATAATTACACCTTTCATCTTTCAAGTTACCCGTCTTAGTTAAAAAAACTGCAAAGTTTTGATGAAATCTCCAATAATTTTGTCCCTGCCATTACCGAGAACCCAATCTTATCCCAAACCAGCTTTAAACAATTAGTTCTTAAAACTACCAACATCCCTGGTGTAAACTCGGATATTGGCTCTAATCTCGCTCGATATATAGTTTTTTTAGTACCGATCTTGATGCAAAATCCCCTCATCCCTAATCCCTAGCCCCTAATCCCTAATTCCTCTTCCCATGCCATAATGAGGTCGTAATCAAGCGGCTGGGAATCTTGCGGCGTGAGTAGTTCTCCTAATGACAATTCAATATTTGTGCGGTCTTTTTTCATCCTTTTGGGAGTCACGGTAGCTTATTGGCTGTTGAGAGGATTTGGAATGCGCCCCTTCACTTCGATTCCGGGTGGCATTATTTGGATATTGATCCTGCTTTGCATCGTTACGGGTATTTTGAGCTACTTGCAAGCTACTAGGTGGTAAGCGGGTGTCCTCAAACCTCACCGCAGGATAGATTTTCCCTCTACCGCAGGGGCGATTCGGCTCTTGGATCGCGTCCTTATATTCAAAGAGAATGAGAGTTTTGTGCAACCGTTGAAGATAGCAGTTATTGGGGGTGGGGCAGCGGGTTTTTTTGGCGCGATCGCAGCTGCCGAAGCTAATCCCGACGCCATTGTCACGTTACTCGAAGCGGGACGACAACCCTTGGCAAAAGTCCGTATTTCTGGTGGGGGTCGCTGTAATGTCACCCATGCCTGCTTCGACCCGGCTTTATTGGTGCAACATTATCCCAGAGGCGGAAAAGCTTTGCTGGGGCCGTTCAATCGGTTTCAATCCCGCGATACCGTTGCTTGGTTTGAATCGCGGGGGGTGCAACTCAAAACCGAACCCGATGGGCGGATGTTCCCGATTACAGATAATTCTGAAAGCATCGTCGATTGTCTGTTCAAGACAGCGAAGGAACTTGGGGTCAAAATTCGCATCGGTATGTCCGTAGTGGGCGTCAAGGTACAAGACCAATTACCGATTACCAATGACCAATTACCAACTACCCAAAGATTTGAATTGCAGTTGAAAGGGGGAGGAAGTTTGCAGTGCGATCGCCTTCTCCTCGCCACTGGCAGTAACCCTATCGGCTATCAAATTGCCCGGTCATTAGGACACCAGATCGAACCGCCAGTTCCTTCCCTATTTACCTTTAACATTTCAGATCCAAGACTAGAAGATTTAGCAGGCGTTAGCGTTGATAGCGTCCGCTTGCGATTGCTGATAGACGGTAAAACCGCTTTGGAAGAAACCGGCGCATTACTCATCACTCACTGGGGTTTAAGTGGCCCAGCCGTACTGAAACTTTCGGCTTGGGGTGCTAGATTGCTCCACGATTGTAACTATCAAACAACGCTGGTAATTAATTGGCTACCGCAATCGAATCGGGAAAATTTGCGCGCACAACTACTAGCCGTTAGATCCCAGTTAGCGCGACGCCAAATAGCGGCTAATTGCCCAGTTATGATACCGCGACGCCTGTGGCAACAGTTAGTTACTTATGTTGGTATTGATGCCGAACAAAAATGGGCCGAGTTATCTAACAAAGTACTGAATCAACTAATTCAAGAACTTTGCGAAGGCAAATATCAAATTCAGGGTAAGGGCGTTTTCAAAGAAGAATTTGTTACCTGCGGCGGCGTTAGTTTAAACGAAGTCAATTTTAAAACAATGGAAAGTCGGCTAGTGCCGGGTTTGTACTTTGCAGGCGAAATTCTCGATATTGACGGCGTTACGGGTGGATTTAACTTCCAAAGTGCTTGGACAACTGCATGGCTAGCCGCTAGGGGGATGTGCAACCTGGGCGCGACCTGATAATTTTCAACGAAGTTGGAACTAAATCGTTGCATTTAGGTCAAATCAGACTAAATTTACGATAAATTTCCATCTGGAATCTAAAACTTCAAGGGGAAACTACTAAAATGTCATTTGCAATTTTTGACGAACGTTTTTACCTGGAAAGAAACCCTGACGTGAGAGCAGCTGTAGCCTCACGAGCTATCGGTTCGGCACTGGAACACTTTCAACGCTTTGGGATTACAGAAGGGCGCACCCAAGTTTCATCTCAATGGAACGAATCAGAGTATTTGCGGTTAAATCCGGATGTAGCCGCCGCTGTAGCCAGAAGGGAACTCGCTTCGGGACTGCAACACTTTATTTTATATGGGGAAAACGAACGCCGTCCCGGCGCTCCCGTCATCGTTAGGGACGCGGGTTTCAACGAATCGTTTTATCTATCCCGCAATACTGATGTAGCAGCAGCCGTTGCTAGGGGTGAATTCGCTTCTGGAGAGTCTCACTTTATTCGCAACGGACAATTAGAAACTCGATTGGCTGTATTTACAGGCACCAGCGGGGATGATATTGTCACTGGCATCGGTGAGCAAACGGGTGTGGTCGGAGTAGCAGTAGATGTGATTGCTAGTAGGGATCTGCCCGATATTAGACCCCTAAGTTTGGGAGCCGGCGAAATTGATTTACTGGCTGGTTCTGGCGGATTCGATACCTTTCTTTTGGGTGTAGGCAGAAGCCCTGCTAATGCCTTTGCCCAAAGATTTTACGTGGGCAGAGGCGATGGGGACTATGCTTACATCAAGAACTTTGAGCGCAATCGAGATTCGATTCAGCTAGCAGGAAGGCCGAGCGACTACAATATTGCCACTGGCGGGACAGTGCGCGTGGGCGGTGTAGATCGACCGGCTGTGAGCATTCTGACTAACACGGGCGATCGCGTAGCGGTAGTAGAAAACGTTTCATCCCTACAGTTAGCTCAAGACGATCCCAATCAGAACATCTTTTTCTTGGCTTAAGAGGGAAGCTGGGGAAGCTGGGGAAGCTGAAGGAGCTGGGGGAGCTGGGAAAGCTGGGGGAGCTGGGGAAGCTGAAGGAGCTGGGGGAGCTGGGGGAGCTGGGGAAGCTGAGGAAGATAGAGAAGAAATTACTTCCTTGTCTCCCTTGTCTCCCTTGTCTTCCTTGTCTCCCTTGTCCCCCTTGTCTCCCTTGTCCCCCTTGTCTCCCTTGTCCCCCTTGTCTCCACTTCCCCTACTGGATCGGTTGGATACGAACCGGGCCGCTGGGTATACTCCCAGGTTGATTAACGCTGCGTGGTGCAACGGGTGGTGGTGGGGGTGGTGCGATCCTTTGTTGGTTAAATGATGGAGCAGTTGGTTGGATGCGTATTGGTTCGCTTGTACTGCTGCTGCGACGGCGGCGAATCTCGATTTGAGAGTCTTCACTGCGCTCAACAGGGCGACTGAAATCGGTCACCGTACTGCCTCCTGGTTGAATCCGTTGGATGCGAACCGGGCTGTTTGGTACGGGGACAGTTGGTTGATTGAAGTTGCGTTGTTGGTAGTCTGGTTGTTGGTAGATAGGCGAAATTGGCTGGATGCGGACGGGTGTGTTGGTGCCAATTCTGTCCCTGGCTTCTTCGCTGCGCTCAATTTGGCGGCGAATTTCGCTTAAGGAATCTCCACTGGCTAAGCGATTTGTCCAAGTATTCAGCCCTCTGGAATCGGCATCGCGTCCCAAAACTTCGCGATAAATTTGGTTAACAGCGGATCTGGCTTCGGAACTATTAGCAATTTCGCGGCGAATATCGTTGAGAGAACGACCTCTGGATAAGCGATCGCTCCAAGTTAGCAACCCCTGCCGATCCGCATCGCGCCCCAGAACTTCCCGATACACCCGGTTTATATCGTTGTAGCTATAGCGTCCCCGATAATAGCGATCGCTGTAGCCATACCGATAATAAGGGTCGTATCGGTATGATGAGTCATACCGATAATAGGGGTCGTATCGGTATGATGAGTCATACCGATAATAGGGGTCGTATCGGTATGATGAGTCATACCGATAATAGGGGTCATAGCCAGAATATTGCGTCACTATTGTGCCGCTGAAGTTGGCACCATCGAGATAAGCATTTCTAAAGTCAACATCTCTCAGGTTGGCATTTCTCAGGTTGGCATTCCTCAGATTCGCACCATCGAGCGCCGCACCCCTCAAATCGGCTTGCTCTAAGTTGGCACCATCGAGGTAAGCACCCCGCAAGTCGGCATTTCTGAGATTGGCATTTCTCAGATTTGCACCCCGCAAATCCGCATTCCTGAGATCGGCATCTCTGAGGTCAGCATTCCTCAAGTCAGCATAGTTCAACTGCACGCCGCTCAGGTCGCACTTGTTACAAGAGTTAGTTTGTACCAGCTGTCTAATGTCTCGCAGACTTGCGGCACTTGCCGGAGCGGCTAAGCCAATGGCGAGTAATAATGCAGTAGTTGTCAGAATGGGAAATTTCATAGAAGGCGCCTCAACTGCTTGCATGTCTTTAGGCGATACTATATAATCACTTACTTTAAATAATGACAGTTGTATCCTTCCCTGGGTTCCTCCAGTTGGGTGAAATACATTGCTATCAGATGGGTTGGATGCAAACTGAACTGCCAGGGATGGTTTAGGGTAGATTGGGGTTTTTTCTGGGAAAATATTCCGTAAGCAGATTCACATCTTGCACCTTGAGGCAGAGCCTCGGTTTCTCTTTCCCAGGTCAAAGCAGGGAACGAGATCCGGGATGTTCTACCTCCCGTGCTGCAAGATGTGAGTATATTCACATCTTGCACCTACCCGATAAACAGCCTCCAAATAAATTTGGGGCTGAAAGCTTAAGTTAGCTAAAGCTAACTACAATCAAGGTTTTAACCCGTTTCAACGGGTTTTAGCTTTCAGCCAGAAATTTATTTCTAGGCTTGGTGCAAGATCTGAGTATAGACAGTTAGGTGCAGTTAAAATAGTCAGGGAATCGCTTCGGCAAGTTTGCGCGTGCGACTTGAAATATTGACTATGCAGATTCAGGCTGGTTAAAACAGTTGAATTGAGCGGCTGCTAGCCACAATTATATGAGTATTGAGCGCTATGAATGAATACCTTATCAGTATCATTATGCCTACTTACAATGGGGAAAGTTTTATTTCAGAATCTTTAGCTACTATCAAGGGGCAAACTTATAAAAACTGGGAACTTATTGTAGTCGAAGATGGCTCAAGCGATCGCGCTGAGGAAATTGTCAAAGAAAAACCAGGGAGGGCGATAATGCGCGATCGCAAATACATTCCAGGCATCAGGTTGCATCTTAAAGCCCTTAAACCTTATTTGATGTCATTCCTTTTTCGAGAACAAATATACAGTTGATTATGCTCAGTATCATCACACCAGTTTATAACGGCGCGAGATTTATCGAATCCTGCATCAAAGTGGTTATTGACCAAGCTTGCCCTGATGTAGAACATATTATTGTAGATGGTGGTTCAACAGATGGAACCTTAGATATTATTACGCAATCTGCCCAAAAATACCCCCATATCCGATGGATTTCTGAACCAGATCAAGGACAATCAGATGCAATTAATAAAGGAATTGCCCTAGCAAAACATAAAATTATCGGAATTTTGAATGTAGATGATTTCTATGAACCAAACGTCCTTAATCGCGTTAGAGAAATTTTTGCAACTCTTCCAGAACCCAGCCTTGTTGTTGGTAACTGCAACGTGTGGAATCAAGAAGGTAAAATTGATTATGTAAATAAACCCACCAAATTAAGTATTATTGATATACTTCAAGGGTTTAATATCAATCCTCATCCAGTCAATCCAGCCGCATACTTTTATCATAAATCCTTGCATCTGAAAATTGGCTACTACAATCTGGAAGAAGATTTTGCAATGGATGTAGATTTTATTTTCAAAGCTGTTCAACATGCCCACGTTAAATATATAGATGAAACTTGGGGAAATTATCGAATGATTCCGGGAACAAAAACTTTTGAGGACATGCAATCAGGAAAAACTTTTATTAGGCTGAAAAGGTTAATAAATTCTCATCTAAAAACTTTGCCACTCTGGCAACAGATACAGATTTTATTTGGGGAAAAGACCCATCCTTTAAAAACAAGAATAATCTATTTTTATAAATATCCAAAGCGATTAATTCCATCTCTCAAGCAAAGAGCGAGTAAAATCATTAATAAAACGTAAAAATAGGCAACGGCTCAAACATCGAAAACGGAACAGTTGCCCTTAAAGACGATTTTTATCTGTGGTTATATAAAGGTGATGATGAAGCAGAATTTGCAGGAAAAGCTTGGCGTTGCGGCAAACTTTTCCTTTAAGTTAAAGCAAGTCGGTACTTACATCCAAGGAGGCTGGTAATGGGTACTTGTCAAGCGTAGACTGTCAATTACCAATTACCAATTACCAATTACCAATTACTTGATTCTTTCTGGACTGGCTTAATGAGCGATCGCTGGTTCAAGGAAAGATTATCGGATCGGTTGAATGCGAACTGGGCCGCCAGGAATGGTGCCCGGTCGGTCGCGGTTGGGTTCGTTGCGTTGGATGCGGCGCGCTTCTTCGCTGCGTTCGATGTCGCGGCGAATGTCGTCGAGGGTATCGCCACTGGCTAAGCGATCGCTCCAACTACGCAGACCTCTAGAATCGGCATCGCGCCCCAAAATGTCGCGATAAATGCGGTTAATCGCGTCTCTAGCTTCGCTGCTGTTGGCAATTTCGCGGCGGATCTCGCGCAGGGAACGACCCGAATTTAAGCGATCGCTCCAAGTCCTCAAACCTTCCCGATCGGCATCGCGCCCCAAGACTTCGCGATAAATTTGGTTAATCTCATTGCGACTGCGCCGATCTACTCTTCGATCGTCTCTTCTATCGTCGCGCCAACGATTATCCCGCGCCAGTTCGGTGCCGTCGAGAATAGCACCATCGAAGAAGGCGTTTCTGGTATTAGCATTTCTCAGCTGGGCATCCCGCAGGTTAGCACTTGTCAGGTTGGCACCTTCGAGATCCGCACCCCTTAAATCTGCTTGTTGAATGTTGGCGCGCCTTAATCTGGCTCTTTGCAAGTCAGCATCTCTCAAATTGGCATCTCTGAGGTTAGCATTGTCCAGATCTGCGCCCCGCAGTCTAGCACCCGACAAGTCTGCACCTTCGAGATCCGCTTCATCCAGGGTAGCTCCTTCCAAATCGGCATTCCTCAGATTAGCGCCTCTGAGGTCGCATCGCGAACACTCACCAGAGTCTAGCAATTGTCTGAGGTGTCGGCGATTGAATGCATTGCCCGGATCGGCAAAACCGAGGGTAACGAGCAGTACCGTAGTAGCCAAAAGTCCAAGTTTCATAAGATGCGCCTCAACTCATCTAGATGTGCGTGTGGTTTTTACATCTATACTGACTCTTGTCAATGGGTTGTGAGTTCCTTCTATTGGCTCATCTGGTTGGGTGAAAGAATAATTTATACACAGTTAGCGTTGGTTTTAAACGCGGAATGGTTCGACGGCGGGAGGATACCCGATTGGCAAGACAAAATCGAGATTCGGGTGAGGGCGGGGAATCACGTGGTAAGAAAGCAAGGGCGACTCGATGCTATCGATGTTTTTGGCAGCTTCAATCCCGGCGGTAACAGCGGTTTGCACCTCGGCGACATCTCCGCGAACGATGACGGTGACGTAACCGATATCGATGCTTTCGTAGGCGACAAAGGTAACGCGGGCAGCTTTTACCATCACATCTGCCACGGCGGATACAGCCGGAATTCCCAACACCTCAACCATTCCAAGTGCTTTGGTCATTTGTTAGATAGTTTCACTCCTGTTGCTTGGTGTTGTTATTAGTCGCATCCTACTAAAATTTTTATATTCTCTAAAACTGGGTTAGAGTTCCCAATCTAGATCTTTAGTAAAGAGAGCGATCGCTATGATAAACAACGAATGGCTTTTGAGTGGAGTTACTTTTATTGTCAGTTTTACCCTGACCTTGCTAGTCTTCCGCGACATCAATACAGCCTTGTTGGCGGGGTTGTTTGCCGTCCCGGCTGCTTTTGCCGGGTTGATTGCGGTGAATAGAAAGCGGCGGATTGCCCAAAAACGGGTGTTAACGGCGCTACAGGTGGAAATTCGCCAGATGGAAGAATGGAAATACCAGTTGGAAACAGATTTGTGGGCGATATCGAATCAATCCGAGCAAATACAGCAACAAATCAATTCTCGCCAAACCCAATTTAATTGGCTGCAAGTGCAAATCGGGGAGAAACAAAAATTAAAGCAGCAGCTAACCTTAGCTTTGATCGCGTTGGGTGAAGATAAGCGTCATGTAGAGGAAGCTATTTATCATCTGAACCAGCAGAAAGAAGAACTGGATTTATCAGTGCGATCGCTCAAATCTCAACATTACAAAGCCGAAACTTATAAAAACGAATTGCTCGCCGACCTTCAGCATTTAAAAGAAGAAATTGCCTTTCAAAAAACCGAAAAACAACGGTTGCAGGAAACCCTCGATTTTCTGCGGAGTCAAATGCACGAATGGCAAATGGAAGACGTAGAAGTTCACGACATTAAGCCTCCGGATGAGGAATTAACTTCTGTTGAAACTCAAAAACTGCTAACCGCCTCATCTGAGGAAAAACCCGACGCAGATTTAGATGCAGAATGGGCAGAGTTTGTGGCGCAATTAACCTATCCAGAACTGGAGGTACTCAAAGCCATCGTCGAGCAAGACAATCCTAATTCCACGATTAAAAATATTGCCGAATCCCATATAACCATGCCCGAATTGCTCATCGATGCCATCAACGAACGAGCGATCGCGACCCTTGGTGATATAATTATCGAACCCGGTACGGATGCGCCAGCGATCGCCGATCCGGAATATTTGCAAACAGTCAAAAAGGTTCTCGAAATCAAAGCAGTAAAATGAACAGGAATTATGCAGGCGGGGTCAGAAACCCGGTTTCTTCGTCAATTTCTCGCTGCCACCACAATGTTTCAGAGAAACCGGGTTTCTTTGCGGCTCAGAAACCCGGTTTCTTCGTTTTTTCAGAGAAACCGGGTTTCTTTGCTCGTTACTTCAATCTAAAATCTAAAATCTAAAATCTAAAATCCCCCAATGGCAAAGCCTAAAATTCCTAAAAGAGTTTCTACCGCCCTGATCAACTCATTAAGTGCGGGAGTTGTGCCAAGAATTGGCTTAGAAAACATTGCCGTAGGTAGAGAAAAAGAAATCGCCGCCCTGTGGCAAGATTTGGAAAATATAGCAGCTGGCGGTGCCGGATTTCGTTTTGTTGTCGGACGTTATGGTTCCGGCAAAAGTTTTATGTTGCAACTGATTCGCAACCAAGCAATGGAAAAAAACTTTGTCGTCGCCGATGTTGATATATCCCCCGAACGCAGATTAGCAGGAACTGAAGGACAAGGCATCGCTACCTATCGCGAATTAATGCGAAATCTTGCCACAAAAACTCATCCCAATGGCGGTGCTTTAGCCCTAATTTTAGAACGATGGATTAGTGGGATTCAAACCCAAGTTGCCCAAGCAACCGGAATGCGCCCCAACGATAACGGCTTTGACGACGAAGTAGAAGCTAAAATATTAGCAGCAGTTAAAAATATTGAAGGATTAGTTCACGGATTTGACTTTGCTACCGTCGTCACTGCCTATTGGCGCGGTTATCGATTAGATGAAAGCGAGAAAAAAGATGCCGCCTTGCGTTGGTTGCGGGGAGAATTCGCCACTAAAACAGAAGCGAAATCTGCCCTGGGAGTGCGGGTAATTATTGATGATGAAACTTGGTACGATTATATTAAATTATTTGCCAAATTTGCTGCCGATATTGGTTTCAAAGGATTTTTAGTTTTATTCGACGAAGCCGTGCATTTGTGGAAAATTACCCATGCAGTATCGCGCCAGAACAATTACGACAAATTGCTGGCAATGTTTAACGATACGATGCAGGGAAAAGCCGAACATCTTGGCATTATTGTGGGAGGAACGCCGAAATTTTTAGAAGATCCGAAGCGGGGACTGTTTAACGATCCCGCATGGCAACGACGCACAGCGAAAAGCCGTTTTGTGCAAGCTGGTTTTGAGGATACTTCGAGCCCGGTGATTCAGTTAGAAAGTTTGAATCAGGCAGAAATTTTGCTGCTGTTGCAAAGGTTAGCAGACGTTCACGCCACTCACTATGCAAGTGAAAAAAAACTCACCCAAAATGAATTTGAGGAGTTTCTGCAAGAAATAGTTAACCGTTTAGGTGCAGAGACATTGCTAACGCCAGGAGAAATTGTGCGCGATTTCTTGAGCGTGATGAATATCTTGCAACAAAATCAGGAAATGTCTTTGAGTCAATTAATTCACGGTGCTGGTTTGCCGCTTTCTTCAGTTAAGAAAACCCAGGTAGATGAAGATGATGAAATAGCCGAGTTTACTTTATGAAATCATCAGGAGGAGCAGCTTGAGGCAATACGGGAACCTCGTCGTCTGGGATGGGAATTGGTACGCCTAAAACCCTCCTTGCATCTGCTTCTGCCATCTTGCGATCGCATTCGTTATTAAATTGACTTTCATCGAGGAGAGAATCGCTGCGTGCAGCTTCATCTTGCGTTGGCTGATTGCCATTTTTCCATCTGTACTTAAAGTCCATAAGTATCTCGATGCTTTTAGCAAGCGATTTTATTAGTTCAACTTTAAGGTTAGAGTGGGATGGCAAGTGGCACTTCTATAGTTAGGAATATTATGGGGCAGTATCTGCCGATCAAACTAGCTCAATCGGTATATTACTATAGATAGAGAGTAGCATTTGGAAAGCTACCCTCTATCGGCAGTTGTTAACCGTTGCTTGTCAGCTGGTGTTTGTGCTTGACGGAACGCTTTTGCGCCGTGAATAAACTACCTATTCCTAATACTGCAATTAAGCCAAAAATACTACTATGTTCGGGAACTGAGGTGGGTGTTGGTGAGCCTTGATCGGTGTCTTGCCAACTTGCGATCGCTTCAAATTCCACAGTACCAAAACTAGCTCCCAAAATCGGTACACCGGAAAAACCAGGACCGATAAAAAATCCACTTCCTGTTACTGTAAATATTGCATCTGTTCCCAGATCTCCAACCTCACTGATGTTGTCAGTAAAATAAAGTCCCGACAAATTCCCATCTGTAAACTGAAAAGATGGCGCTAAAACTGACGGAGGCGGCGTGTGAGTCACACCCAAAACTGGCGAAAGTGCGGCATAAGAAAATACAGCGTTAGCCCCCAACTCGCCTAAACTAAACAATCCTGTTCCCCCAGTTGCCCCTAAGTTACTTTCAGAGTCATTAAACTGTAGGCTGCCACTGCCTACATTGCCGTATATCACATCGTTGAAGTTAAATGTAAAACTGGCAGCAGTAGCAGGTAAAGCGTCAATTGCTCCGGCGCTAAGCACCGTTCCAGCCGCATACAGCGCTAGTTTTGTTAAAATTTGTTCGTTCATTGTCATCGGAACTCCCTTTTTACAAAAAACCGCCTCTGTGTAAAATTTTTATACCATATTTGGGCAATTATTATAGCTTTTGTATTATTTTTTAGCGTGGTTTATTAAGGAATATTGACTTGAAGGTTTTGCTTCAAACAATTATTATTATGCAGAACGGAATCACCCCCAAAAAACTGATGAGCAATACTGGTAGCAATGGTGAAGCTTTAAGCGCCTTCTCCCGACTCGCACCTTTCATTCAAGAATACATCTACACCCACGGCTGGACTGAATTAAGATCGGTACAAATTGAAGCCTGTCGCGTTATCTTTGAAACCGACGCGCATCTATTACTAGCCGCAGGAACCGCTTCTGGAAAAACCGAAGCCGCTTTTCTTCCCGTCATCACTTTACTGTACGAAAAACCGGCTACAAGTATCGGAGTTTTATATATTGGCCCGATTAAAGCATTAATCAACGACCAATTTGAGCGGTTAAACGACTTGTTAAAAGAAGCAGATATTCCCGTTTGTTCTTGGCATGGGGATGTAACGCGCAGTCGTAAAGAAATATTTCTTAAAGATCCGAGAGGCATTTTGCAAATTACGCCCGAATCTTTGGAAAGTTTGCTGATTAATAAAAAAGCTCCGGAACTAACTCGGTTATTTAGCGATTTACGGTTTATAATTATAGATGAAATACATGCATTTATGGGAAGCGATCGCGGCACTCAAATTCTCTGCCAGTTATCGCGTTTATCCAAGTACGTAAAACAGCCACCGCGTCGCATCGGTTTATCAGCAACCCTGGGAGATTATTCATCTGCTGAAGATTGGTTGCGCTGCGAAACAGATCGACCAGTTATTACTCCGGAAGTCAAAAGCAATCAAAGAAAAGTTCACCTAGCCGTAGAACATTTCTATATTGGCGAGCAAAAGAAACCCGGTTTCTGTGCAAGTTACCGATATATTTTCGACCGCACAAAATCGCGCAAATGCCTAATTTTTACCAACAACCGCACCGAAACAGAAGCAGCGATCGCCAACTTACGTCAAATTGCCGCTGATGAAGGACACCCCGATATTTATCACGTCCATCACGGTAGCATTGCTGCCAAATTGCGACAAGCAGCAGAGGAAGCAATGCGCGAATCTGATGCACCCGCCGTCACCGCTGCAACGGTAACTTTAGAAATGGGAATTGATATCGGACAATTAGAAAGAGTAATTCAATTAGATGCACCTTTTTCTGTTTCTAGCTTTTTGCAAAGATTGGGACGAACTGGTAGGCGCGGCGCACCAGCAGATATGCGATTTGTCTGTACTGAAAATGAACTATTAGGAGAAGAATCATTACCCGAACGAATGCCTTGGCAACTTTTACAATGCATCGCGATTATTCAACTTTATTTAGAAGAACGCTGGATTGAACCGATTCGACCAATTCAATATCCTTTGAGTTTACTGTATCACCAAACGATGAGCATTTTAGCGGCGATGGGCGAACTTTCACCCGCAGAACTTGCGGCGCAGGTGCTAACTTTACCGCCATTTGGAGCGATCTCTTCAGAGGATTATAAGCAATTATTGCACTATCTGATTAGCCTCGACCACATGCAAGAGACTGAACAAAATAAACTGATTATCGGTACAACTGGCGAAAAAATTGTGCGTTCTTTTCAGTTCTACGCTGTATTTTCTGATACTAAAGAATACGTCGTCAGAGATGATTCGATGGAAATTGGTACGATTATCTTACCGCCGCCGATTGGACAGCGGTTGACGCTGGCGGGTAGAACTTGGGAAGTAATTGATATGGAACCAAAAGCGAGAACGCTTTGGGTGAAGCAAGTTGAAGGGATTGCTAATAGTGCTTGGCGGAGTAGAAGTAGTAGCAATATTCATACTAAAATTTTGACGCGAATGCGGCAAGTTTTGTTGGAAGATGTGGAATATAGTTACTTGCAAAAGGGTGCGAAAGAGCGATTAAAAGCGGCTCGGCAACTGGCGCGAATTAATGAAATAGATCGAAGTAATATTATCCTTTTAGAAGATCGGGCTTATTGCATCTTTCCCTGGATGGGGACGGTGGCTTATCGCACTTTGGAAAGATGGCTAAATTTCTTTGGTCGGGAGGCTTTGAATATTAGAAGTATTGGGGGTGCGAGTCCCTATTTTATGACGGTTAAACTTGGGAAAGGTAAAAATGAATCTTTTCCAGATGAACTGGTTAAGCTTTGCCAGAAAAAGATTTCGGCGCTTGATTTGGTGGGTGAAGCAGAAGCGCCTAAGTTACAGAAGTATGATGAGTTTATTCCAAATAATTTGTTGAGGAAAGCGTTTGCGTTTGATTATTTGGATGTGGTAGAAGTTCGAGCGAATATTAGAAGTTGGTAATAAGTATCGGTTGCGTTGGGGCAGGGCGAAGCATTCGGATATAAAACCTTGGGTTGATGACAGAAGTTATCGCCCGAATGCTTCGCCCCTACAAATATATATAACCAATGCTAACGAACAATATATAACCCCTCCCCAAACCCCTCCCCGACACGGGGAGGGGCTTTTAATTTAAAGCCCCCCTTCCCTCGCAGGGAAGGGGGGTTGGGGGGTTAGGTTTGTCTCACTTTAAACTGATATCATGTCTGTTGAATTGCCCGTAATAAAAAAATCTCACCCCTTGTTGCGTAGGGACACGGCATCAGACATATCTCGGACAAACAAATAACGTTAATAATGCCGTGTCCCGGCTGCCGATTATGGGTAATCGACCGGATATAATATGGTTGGTTAATTAACAATAATTCGCTGTTCTCGACAAGTGCGCTCATAAGTAGCATTGAAATCGACAGGCAAACAAATCTCGCCATGCAACCATAATGGTAGGGTTGGTAGCGCTTTGCCTATATTGATTTCCTTTTGCCAAATATCAAGACTTGGCTGTCCGTTTCGCTCTATGGGTCGATAGGAAACAGCGTAGAGATCTGCATTCAATAATAAGGCATTGTCTCCCACTAAGCGCGTCAGCAATTCGTCGTGAAGGTTTGCTTTTCGTTCGGTGACGACATCAACAATTGCTAGTCCAATTCCTTGCCGCAAGTAGGTTTCGCATTTAGAAACAAACGCATTTCTATGGGTGGCTCTATCTTTGTTGGCGGGGCTAACTAATTCTATTGCGCCTGCTATAATTGGGCCTGCTTCTGTGTTGAAAATGCCGATTTCTACGGTTTCAGCATTGGGGAGAAAAGGTATAGTTTGGTCGGGGATTGGTGATGTCCATTCGTTGTAGTTGGTGGGAATTTGAATTGCGCTTTCGCCATTTGTTGGTTCTTCAAATGCGGCTACATCTATTTCGATGCCAAATTGTACGTTGGGTTCGGCAAAGTAGTTGGCTGGTAATTTTTGGTTTAGTTCCGAGGCAATGTAGGTTGCCCAAGCGTTGTGAAAGGCGTGCCAGTCACGGCGGATGCTTAAGGGTGGGTGAAAATGATCTAGGAGTACCATATTTTTATAAGTTGGGTCTAAATATATTGGGTGGGCGAGACGCCCACCCCACAAGAGTTTTTATTGGGTTTGTTGTCAGCGCTTACTATGAGTCAATTATAGGTTAGTATGGGGTTAGGTAGAGGAGTGGAATTTATGAGTCAGGATGAGGAAATTTTACGGAATCTGTATAACAATTTTGACCCATTTCGCCCTTTACCGGCTGGCGATCCACTTTATGTAGACTGTCGGGAAGTGCGGGGGGATGGGGATATTTTGGTGGAGTTGGGGAAGAATATTCGCCGCACTAATCGGATTACTTGTCAGCTTTATTCTGGGCATCGCGGAGCGGGAAAATCTACCGAATTATTACGATTAAAGCAGTATTTGGAAGAACAAAAGTTTTTTGTGGTTTATTTTGCAGCGGACGAACAGGATGTGAATCCGCAGGATACTCAATATACTGATATTTTGTTGGCTTGTACGCGCCATTTATTGGAAGATTTAAAAGATAGCGCCAATCCTAGTTCGGTGTTGAATTGGTTGAAAAGTCGCTGGGTGGAGTTGAAAGATTTAGCTTTAACTGAAATTAGTTTTGAAAGTTTGAGCGTGGAAGGACAAATTTCTCAGTTTGCTAAGCTGACGGCGAATTTAAGAGCGGTGCCAACGCTGCGCCAACAAATTCGCAATCAAGTTAATCTCGCCACTGTAATGAGTAAATTGGGATGTCAAAAATTGATTAAGATAGTGGGTAAATTTTTAAAGCTAATCGGTTTCACAGGCATTGATTCAAGTTCACCTAATGCAGTGACCGACTGGAGAATGACAAGCGATCGCATTTTATATCAAGTGCGGTTGCATTGGTTGCGTAAGGCCAGGGCGAAGCATTCGGATACAAAACCTTGCATTTATTGCAAAAATTATCGCCCGAATGCTTCGCCCCTACAAAATATGCAAAACCGATTCTACCGGACACGATATGACATCTTTATGCGCCAGCTTTTTCTACAATCCTTTGCAATTGCACAACTGAGCCTTCGATTGCGTCGCGGTACATTTCTGCATGAGATATGTACATATCGAACAACAGGTAAAGGTGACGAATGGACAATTTGTGGCTCGAATCATCCTCAACTAGAAAGTTGGAACAGGTACTGACTAGCTGGTTCAATTCTTGCAGGGTTTGCAGGCATTCCACAATGTATGCCAGATCGTTAGAAAAGCTTTGGAAAGTGCTAGCGCTTTCCAAAGGTAAATTTTCGCGATCGCCAGACCGCGATTCATCAGAATTAGATACCATAGACTCTGCTGACTCCTATTGGTTTCTACATTAGGGGTTGGAAGTCGTCGTGATGTGGTGTTGCTTGCACCGCATCCGGCGCCTGATTTGTTTGGCAGTCATTATACCATCAAACTTACCGTTCTGAGTAATTAAGCAAGTCAAAAGTCAAAAGTCAAAAAGTGGAAAAGTCGTCATAGCAATACTTTTGAGGAGTGACTCGATCTCGCATCTTGCACCAGAGCCAACAGAAATAAATTTCGCAGCTTTTAGCTAAAACCCGTTGAAACGGGTTAAAACGTTGATTTTAGTTATAAAAGCGATCCCCCCAACCCCCCTTCCCAAGGGGGGCTTAAGAAACGGGTACATCGTTAACGTATAGTTTAAAGCGTTGTAGGGGCGGGTTGTATCAACCATTTTTGCCACCAACAGATAAAGTAGCATATTGTTATAAGTAACGTAAGTTGCTAGTTATATTTTTAGAATTGCTAACAGCTAATAGCTAATCGCTAATTGTATAATATCGTGTCCGGTTGCATCGGCATCGCACGTGGGGGGCGGGTTTACCAACACAGTTCGCTTCCGATCTTTGATTGCTGGTAAAACCCGCCCCTACAACAAAATTAACCATACAAGTCCGATACCACCGGACATGATATCAAAGCTGATTTAGCCTTAGCCCCTACAATCGTGATTGATTTTATTGCACTAACTCGATAATGTAGGAAATCACTCGATCTGGATCGATCGGTTTGGCTATATGACGTTGAAAGCCTGCGGCGATCGCTTGTTCTCGATCTATCTCTCCAGCATATGCGGTTAAGGCAATTGCCGGAATAGATTTACCGACTTCTAACCTGCGAAGCGATCGCATTAATTCATATCCATCCATTTCTGGCATCCCTATATCGCTGAGGATAATATCGGGCTGGAATTCTGCGAATGTCTGCAAGGCTTCTGCGGCTGAATCCACTGCCAAGACGATCGCACCATTCGCTTCGAGTAAGAATGTCAGCAATTCTCGCGTATCGGCTGTATCATCAACAACCAGTATTCGCATTCCTGTTAGTGGTGTTGTTGGGGCGCTGGGGGTTGAGGCGGCGATCGCTCGCGAGCTAGCCGGATTCACTTTACCATTAACAACGGGTAACTTAACGGTAAAGGTGGCGCCAAATCCAATACCTGGACTATCTGCCCAAATTCTGCCGCCGTGCATTTCTACGATTTGACGCGCGATCGCAAGTCCCAATCCTAACCCGCCAAATTTGCGCGTGGTGGAGCCATCTTCTTGCCGGAAATACTCGAAGACATAAGGCAAAAATTCCGGATTAATGCCTTTACCCGTATCAATTATTTGAATTTGAGCCTCAGCATCAATTTGAGTTAGCCGAATTGTAACTTGTCCCCCAACGGGTGTGAATTTAACGGCGTTGGAAAGCAGGTTCCATACGACTTGTTGCAATCGCCCCGCATCGCCCAACACTTCGCCCACCGTCGCATCTAGCGCCAGATGGAATTGAATATTTTTGGCTTCGGCGGCGAGGCGAACTGTTTCGATGGCGTTGGAAATCACAAAGGATAAATTAACTCGAGTCGAATTCAGCGTTAGTTTGCCCCGCATCACGCGAGAGATATCGAGCAAGTCTTCTATTAGTTGAGCTTGCAGTTTGGCATTGCGTTCGATGGTGGTTAATGCTTCGGCTGTGCGATCGCCATTCAGTTTGCCAGTTTGCAATAATTTAGTCCAACCTAAAATCGGGTTGAGCGGACTACGCAACTCGTGGGACAATACTGCTAAAAACTCGTCTTTGAGGCGGTTTGCGGTTTGTGCTTCTTCCCGCGCTTGCTGTTCAGCTTCGTATAACCGGGCATTTTCCACGTTTTGCCCAAGATTTCTTGAGCAGATTTGCCGACAACTGCCAAAAGTGCCGGGTTTGCGACTACCATTCGTCCCTCTCGATCTTTGACGTAAATCAGCGTCGGGGTGGATTCGTTGATCGTGTTGAGGATGGCATTAGTTTGACGTAAAGCTTCCTCGGCTTGCTTGCGATCGCTTATATCTGTATGTATCCCCAACATCCGCAGGGGATTACCATCTTTATCCCAAGCAACGATGCTGCCGGTGGAAAGTATCCATTTCCAATCCCCCTGTTTCGTGCGTTGCCGGAATTCTACTTGGTACTGGTCGAGTCTGCCTGCGATGTAGTCTTGGTATACTTGGTTCGTTCGTTGCAGATCGTCGGGATGCAGGCGTTGCAGCCAAAAGGCATTGGTTTCCTGAAAGTTTTCTGGATCGTAGCCCAACATCTGGGCATATTCGGGACTGACGATCGCATCGCCGGTTTGAAGATTCAAGTCATACAATCCTTGATTGGCAGCATTAAGCGCCAGCCGCAACCTTTCTTCACTTTCGCTCAGGGCATCTTCTGTTTGTTTGCGATCGCTTATATCTGTATTGGTGCCAAACCAGCGCACAACGTTACCCTGTTCGTCTCGAATTGGAATCGCGCGGGAGAGAAACCAGCGATAATTACCATCTTTACCGCGTAAGGGAAATGTATCTTCCCAAGGTTCGCCCGTTTTCAGGCATTGGCGGAAATGCTCGACGACGCGCTCTAAATGGTCGGGGTGGTGTACTTTTTGCCATCCCCATCCCTGCATTTCTGCTAAAGTCGTGCCGGTGTAGTCAAACCAGCGTTGATTATACCAGAAGATCCAGCCGTTAGAGTCTGTCATCCAGGCAAGTTGGGCGATGTTGTCGGCTAGGGTACGGAAGCGAGATTCGCTTTCTTGCAATGCCAGTTCGGCTTGTTTGCGATCGCTGATATCAATTACCGAGCCGATGTATCCTTTGAATTGACCATCGGCACCAAACCAAGGATTGGCGGCATCGATCGCCCAAATATACTCGCCATCTTTGCGGCGCAAGCGGTATTCTAACCGGAAACCCTCACAGCGAGCGTTGGCGGCTAGAAAGATATTCTTGCTATTTTCTCGATCCTCTGGATGAACTACGTTTAGCCATCCCAATCCCAGCCCTGTTTCCGGCGTTTGACCTGAGAAGTCATACCAACTTTGGCTGAGATAATGACAGTAACCAGTAGCGTCAGTCACCCAAACCATGAAGGGGGCGTTATCCGCCATATGGCGGAAGCGAGATTCGCTTTCAGTTAGTGCCAGTTCGGCTTGTTTGCGATCGCTAATATCAATCGCCGCTAAAATTGCATGGGTAGGACGGGGAGTTTTACCCGCACGATCGAAGAAGACTTGTTTGCGAACAGTTAACCATCTGACTTCGCCATTTCCCCAAACTACGCGATGATCGCGACTAAACCAACCTGCACCTGACGGATCTAGCACTTGCTCGATCAGTTTAGCCATTTCTTCCCTTTCTTCGGGGTGAAATGTGGCGTGAATGCGCGATCGCGGTACGACTAATTCATCTGCCGGTAAGCCGTATAAAGCGGCAGCTTCGGGGGAAAGCTCGACTGTATTCGAGGCGTAATCAAATTTTGCCAAGGCAAAACCCGCAACTTGCATCCCCAATCGCAAACGCTCTTCTGATTCGCGCAAGCTTTGTTCGGCAACTTGGCGATCGCTGGTATCAAACAGAATCCCAATAAATCGCACCGCTTGCCCATTTTTATCGTAGAAAAAGCGCCCGAATCCTCTCAGCCAGCGAATTTCTCCATTATCTGCTCGTATAATCCGATACTCTCGACTGTAGAGACTTCGCGTTTGTTGGGCAACTTCCAGCGCCTGCATCACGGCTTCTAAGTCATCGGGATGCACGCGAGATTGCCACATCTCATAGGTTGCTGCACCACCTGGTATAGGTTCGTATCCCAGCATCGGGAAATGGCTTTGTGACCAAATGCCTTTACCCGTCGGCATATTTATATCCCAGGTTGCCATACCCGCACTATCGATTGCCAAACTCAGGCGTTCTTCGCTTTGTTGTAGGGCGATTTCGGCAGATTTGCGATCGCTCACATCTTGAAGCAGCCCAATCATGCGAACAGGTTGCCCAGTTTGGTCATAATACACTTGCCCGCTAGACCGTATCCAACGCACTCCTTGGCGATGCACAACGCGATACTCATCGATGTAGGGTTGGTTTTGAGCGATCGCGCGAGCCACTTTCTCGCTTGCAAGCGCGCGATCTTCTGGATGAATTCGGCTCGCCCATTCCTCGTAGCTGACTGTTTTCCCTGCCAGATCGAATCCCATCAGCGCACAGTATTCTTCCGAAACATAGGCACAATTAGCAACCACATCCCAATCCCAAACCCCAGATCGAGTGGCTTGTTGCACCAAGAAAAACCGCGCTTCATTTTCACGCAGATTTGCTTCGGTAATTTTGCGATCGCTAATATCCAGCGCGATGCCGATCCAATAAGCAATCTTGCCGTTATCATCCCGCACGGGTAAAGCGCGGGTGTAGAGCCAGCGGTAAACCCCGTCAGCGCGGCGGTATGGAGCTTCAATCTCGTAGTCAGAAACTTGTGTTGTTGCGGTTTTCCAAGCCTGGTAGACGCGATCGCGATGATCTGGGCGCACCAAAGAAGCCCAGCGATCGCCAGTCAACTGTTCTAGACTTCGCCCGGTGAATTCCAATCCCCACTGGTTGCAATAGATAATCGAACCATTTGGATCGCTCATAAAAACGAGTTGGGGCGATAATTCGATCAAAGCGCGATAGCGTTGCTCGTTTTGACGTTGAGCTTGTTCTGTGCGTTTGCGATCGCTAATATCCTCAACAAAGATGACAATTCCGCCAATATCGCCCTTTTCGGCGTACCAGGGACGAATTTCCCACCGCAGCCATTGAATTGTGCCATCTGGGAGAGTAAAGCTATCTTCCTCGGATTGTTGAATTTCCCCTGCCAAACCGCGCTGATGAGCTTGTTTCCAGCGATCGCCAATTTGGGGAAAGACTTCGTAATGCGATCGCCCCAAAACCGCCTCAACTGAATCGAGTTGGTAAATTTCCGCCCACCGCTGACTGAGAGCAACGTAATTCATGTTGCGATCGAACATCGCGATACAGACAGGGGCATATTTAATCAACAAGCGCAGATTGGCTTCGCTTGTCTGCATTGTCTCTGGTTGTGAGGAGCGAGCGATCGCCTGCCGATTTTGTCCGGTGACATCAGCAATCGTCGTAACTACCGCATAAGGTGCAGATTCATTGGCGCGAAACAACGGCTGCAAATCAAGCCGCAGCCACACCAACTTCCCATCAGAGCGATAAAAGCCCACAGTTACATTTGAGCATGGTTGTCCCGTTCGCAGCGCCACCAGGGCGGGATTTTCCTCTGGTAAAAAAGTCGAGCCATCCCGATGAATGAATTGCCGGGGCGAATCGAACCACCTCTTGCCAATTAATTCGTCGGCGGTGTAGCCCAAAAGCTCGGCAGCGACAGGATTGCAGGCAGCGATCGCGCCATCGGCAAACTGAAGCACCATCCCACCTGCCCGAAAACCCGTTGCAGACTCTGATGAATCCCATTCCCCATTTCGGGCTAACTCAGACACTCGGTTGCTCCTGTTTCCCATTGCCTACAATTGCTTATACCATGTCAGTTTCATCTAAAACAGCTTGGAAGCACGAAGCCGCGCTAATGCCAAGGGTGCTGAGAGAAACAGCGGTTGCCATCAAAATTCTAAATAATTTTGCGAACAAATGCTCTATCAAGCGATCGCAACAATTAGCGAACTATAGTTTTTATGCTGTAGGGCGACGGGTTTTAGCAACCATTGTCTGGAACCTGGAGATATGTCTTATATCATGTCCTTAAGCACCAGATCCCAGAAATAAATTTCTGGCTGAAAGCTAAAACCCGTTGAAACGGGTTAAGAGGAACTACAAAGATGCGCGCACTAAATTAAGTTGCTGCAACTGGGATAAAATTTCGCTTTCCGCAGTTTTCAACCTCAGAGTTTCGGCTTCTCGGTCGATTTCTTGCAACTGTTTTTGCAGCAGCAAGTTGTTTAACTCGGATTGGCGGGAGTTGATATCGGCGTTGATGCGATCGCTCATTTGATTTTCGTACACATCAAAGCATTTTTGCACGGCTTCAAAAATAGTTTGGTGTTGCTCTTCGGCTATTTGCGGCAGGTATTTGGTAAATTCTTTCTTAGTTGCGGCAATAAATTGTTGTCGCACGTATTCGGCTTGGATTGCCATGACTCCAATTCCGGCTAAAATCCCTCCCAATATCGACAGGGTTAAACTAGCAAAAATGAGGCCGATTGCCTGGAGAACCAGGGTAACGCAAACACAAGAAAGAACGCTTTGCCAAAACATGTTAAAAGAGCCAATCCCGCGGTTAAGATTATCTGGAATTGCGCCAAATCCTTCCATAACAAAATCTGCCCAAGTTGAGGCAGCGGCAGGTTTATAAACATGTCCCACTGCGTAAAAGCGATAGCGCAAGAGTTTACTATTCATCGCTTCTAGAACTTCGTCGTATTGTATCCGGTAGTTGGTTGCTTTGGCGTCTAATTGGGAGAAGGCAGCGGCGATTTTTTGTTTGGCGATAAATTCCCAAGCGGCAAGGCGATCGTTAAGATAGCGTTCAAAAGCGCGTTTGAAGGAACTGTAAAACATCGCCCGATTGTTTTTATCCAAAAATTGCATAAAATCTAAATCGGGTTGGGAAGTCAAGAAATCCTCTTCAAACGTGTTTTCTAAATCCAGAATGTAGGTGGAAAAAGAATCAGCGATCGCTTTAGCTTCGCGATCGCGCACGGTGATGATGTCCTGCTGAAATTCCTTGCCAATTTGAGCCAGTTTGTCAAAATCTGACTCAACTTCGCCAATTTGCTGCTTTAATTCGTCTACAGTTCGCTCTAGCAAAGGAATGCGGCGAGAAATCGCATCGGAGAAGCGATCGCAACTATTGCGCGCGATCGCGATCGCTTGATCTACTTCAGCGGTGGCGCGTTGCTTGGTTAAAAAGCGATTCAGCGCCGCAAGAAACTCTGGGAAACCCGTTCCTTCTAAAGAAGCTTTTTCGTGTTTGAGTCGATTTCGCAGCGCTTGCAGCGCGGAAATTTCAAACACCCTGTGCTGATAAATATCCCGCTGGTTATCTTGACAATATTCGCTTAAGTTGGTGCGAAAAACGCGCCGCAATTTGTTTTCAGCATCTTGCAACGCTGCCGGATCGTCTGGATCGACCAATCCATCGCGAATTCGATCCCAACCATTGATGAGGAAGAAAATAGTTAACCCTTGGTCTTTGAGGTAATTTTTCAGATAGCGACGTTCCTCTAAAGTGCAGGGTTGAGAAGCACTCAAAACAAACAAAATCGCGTGACAATTGTAGATATAACCCAAAGAAAGCTGGTTGCGCGCTTCCGTATCGTTTAACCCAGGACTGTCGATAAATTCGATACCTTTACCCAACAAAGGTAACGGATGTTCTACCACCGCATGACTGATATCGGGAAAGGCAAGCTGCTTACCTTGTTCTAAAACTTTTGCTTCTTCGGGATTAATCGTATAGCGTTGCTTAAACTGGTCAAAATCAATTTCTTCTGGGGGTTTATCGTTGTTATAGTGAATCGTGACTTTTTCGGTTTCCCCATACTTTAAGACAGTTAATAAAGCCGTACAGGGATTGACATCGCTGGGCAGTAAATTCTCACCTAATAAAGCATTGAGAAAAGTAGTTTTTCCCCGCTTCATATCCCCTAAAACCAGGAGTCGAAATACACCCTGGCGCAAGTTATCTCCCGTAGCAATCAGGCGTTCGATCTCGCGATCCAATCCTAATTTTCCGGAGATTTTTTCGCCTTGCGATTCTACTTGAGTCAGAGTTTGGGCGATGCCACTCAAAGAATCGGCAACTTCGGTACGAACTTTAACAACGCGATCTAAATCTTCCATCCAGCCAGCCGCTTTAATATTATCGCTCATGGGTTTTTCCTGGAACTAAGTAGAAACGTTACATGTAACGTCTCTACGAGGACTGACAAATCACTTCAGACTTTAGCTTGCCCAAATTTCTCGGAGAAAATACCAGAGTCTGTTGCGATTTGTCTGACTCTAGTATGGCTGAGATCGACTCAAATCTTAGCGAACTGGCGATCCGGTAGCGAGAGATATGGCAAGATGGGGAAAGTGTCTAGCGATCGCGCTTCCTCATGTCTGCATCCAATCCATCCCTAGATTTCACCTTGCAACGCCTGCGCCTGGTACGTCAAGGTATACTGCGCCTTCACAAAGCGCTACTAGAGTCCGAACGAGTTGTATACGAACAATTTTACGGACGCATTCAATCTAGCACCGAGTTTTTTCAGCTAGTTGTAAATCACGATTGGTTTAGTTGGTTGCGTCCGATTTCCCAATTTATCGTTCAGATCGATACTTTCCTCACTCGCAAAGAACCCGCAACTTTAAACGAAGCCAATCAGCTGCTAGAAGAAGCTAGAATGCTACTCGATCCATCAGAAGAAGGCCCCAGCTTAAAAACGCGATACTATCGTGCTATCCAACGCGATCCGGCTATCGCCCTGATGCACGCAGAGGTATCAAAATTGCTGGTAAATGATGTTTAGAATCAAGCTTGACTTTCACAAATCTGTTTGCTTGAGTTATTGACATATTGGTTGTTCTGACCTCAACAGATCTCTAGCTTACAAAGCTTGCGTGTAAGTTTTGTGAAAATTTGACTTGATCTTGGTCACAACGTGCTAATAAAGTGTGAGATATACAGGGGTGCGATCGCAAGAGCAAAGATAAGGAAGATGAGGTAGATAATGACCAGCCTCCTTTGCATCCTAGCGGCTGAAATTGACCGCACCCCTAGTTTTCGTTTGTTTGGAGTATAATCGATGTATCAGCGGGAAGATTTACATTTAGATCCACAAGCATGTGAAGTAAGTTACAAAGGAACCCTTCTGCGGTTGTATCCCAAAGAATACGAACTGCTAAAGTTATTTCTCGATCATCCCAATCACGTTCTAAGTGCGGCTACGATTATCGAACGCATTTGGGCTGACGATTCAATTCCCACTGAAAATGCAGTCAGAACTCACATCAAAGGATTGCGACGTAAACTCAAAGAAGCAGGTGCCGAAGATTTAATTCAGACAGTCCACGGTTTGGGTTATCGCCTTAAGCCTTTGTCAGGAAACACAGCAAAATCTGATAATTCGTTGAATTCACCGCTAATGAAGCTCCTGGCATTGCGGAACATGGAGTATGTCATAGTAGATAGAAATTTAGTCGTTAACAAAATTTCTAATGAAGTCAAAAAATATTCCGATTACCCTACCGAACTTGCCATAGGCAAAGAAGTTACCTTAGCCTTCCCAGAGTTGACAGGAATTGAATCTATTCTGTTAGAAATTCTGAATAATCAACGCCCCAGTTTTGAGATTAAAGAGATTGCTAGAGCTTGCAATAGTTTACGGCCTGATTATATAAATATTTATGTAATGGCAGAACCAACCGAAGAGCGTGCAAACCAACAATTACTGGTTTTATTTGAGGATTCTTCCGAAAAAATGATTTGGAAACAGCAAGTAGTTCAACAACAAAACGAATCATATTTACTAATGATTGGGTCTGGCGAAAGCGAGTCAGGGAACTAAAATCTAGATATTGCAGCAAGCACAGCTTACCTCAAGTAACCATGTTTTTCCCACATATCAATTGAGCGAGCGAGGAAACGCGGCGATTTGCTATTCATTTCTCCACAGGAAGCTTTAAGCAGACTTTGCTCAATAACGACTACTAAATTACTCCAAGACAGTTGCTCGTTTTGGAGTAATTCCTTTAGTTTATCTAGGGCAATTTGAGCTGCTTGGGATTGTACATCGCTTTGGGGTTTGAGGGGAATTACCCGACGCAAGGGGTCGCGCTGCACTGCTATGATTGCCTGACGTACAGCTAGTAATATCTGCTGACCATATTGCTTTTCAGCGCGAGAGATTTGATACTGCCAACCTTTTTGGCTCGAAGCATAAAGCGCTGGCAATCGATTCATGGCGTAGGTCATGACATCAATTCTATTAATAGAATGCGCGACGCGAGGCGGTAGTAAAAGCAGTTGTGCCTCTATCTCCTCAGAGACAAGAGTTTCCATGACGTTACGGCTAACTTGAACCTGAGTGGATTCCATGCTATTCATTGCTGCTGGTTTTCTAATCTGAACTGATACATACGTTACAGACAGGGTGTGAAATTTTTGTGGAAATTAGCGATTTGTTGGTAAATTTTTGTGGTTTGGGGTAAAACCGCCCTCACGGGTAGCCGCAGCATGAGTATATGTGCGTATTAGTGGGTGCGATCGCATAAAATATAACTAACTCAAGTTGCTAGTTATGAGGTCAAGCATTTTAGATCCCCCTAAATCCCCCTTAAAAAGGGGGACTAAGAATCCGGTTCCCCCCGCTGTTTTGGGGGGTTAGGGGGGATCAAACCGACAATATTTGTTACTAGCAACTTGCGTTAACTAACAACCCACCCGAATCAGCGTTCCTTCACTCAGCCGTTATGAAAATAAACCTAGAAGCTAAGCAACACAGCTTATACGAGACAGACTATCTAAAATGGATTGAAACTACAGTAGAAAAGTTGCGAGAACAGGACTACTCAAACATCGACTGGGAAAATCTAATTGACGAATTTGAGGACATGGGGCGGAGCGAACGCAGGAGTTTGGAAAGCAATCTCGTTGTTATCCTGTTGCACTTGCTCAAATGGCAATTTCAACCAGAACTTAGAAGCGGTAGTTGGAAAGGTAGCATCGCTGAGCATCGCAGGCGCATTCGCAAAGCTCTGAAAGATTCTCCCAGCCTCAAACCTTATCTTGAAGAGATATTTGCTGAATGCTATTTGGATGCAATTGAACAAGCAAGTGCTGAAACTGGACTGCCAGAAGCAACTTTTCCGCAGTTATGTCCTTACACATCTACAGAAGCTTTAGACTCTAATTTTATGCCATAATAATGTTAAATGCAAAAAAGGGAGAAGGAAAATCGCACATAAGTTTTTAGGTCAAAAAGTATCCGACATCCTGAAAAGCAAAAAAGGAAGTATTAAACAAGCACAACTTCCGGAAGGTTCGCCAAGTTGGGACGAATTTAGCGGCATGACATGGCAGCAAATTGAAGAAGGTGCAGAAGAAAATATTCCTGGATTTAAAGTTGTTTGCAAACTGTTGAGCGATAGGAGATTTGATAAATGAAAACCCCTGTATTTGAGCAATTACTTACATTCCTAAATAAACTGGAACAACAGAAAGTCAGCTACACTTTGGCGCATCATCGGGACGAAGCGGTTATGGTAACGGTGGCTGTACCAGGAGAACGATGGGAAGTTGAATTTTTCAGTGATGGTTCGGTAGAAGTAGAAAAGTTTATCAGCAATGGCGAGATTGCCCTCGAAGAAGCTTTGAGTGAGTTATTCTCTCGCTATGCGGAACCGGAAAATATAGATGTAGAATTGTCTCAAAACACAGATTTAGCAAGAGTTAAGGGATAAGTTAAATAATATACGCTATTTAGCTACCAACGCATTTGAATTGGTGGCTAGTTTCCACCTAAAAATATGACTATTACACTGGAAGATATCCGCAAGGCATCCGAGTTAATTTGCGGACAAGTTGCTCATACTCCCTGCTCCTATTCGCGCAAGCTTTCTGAAATGATGGGAGCGGAGGTCATCCTAAAGTTTGAAAACCTGCAATTTGTCGGCGCATTTAAAGAACGCGGTGCTTTAGTAAAGCTGCTTTCCCTGACGCCCGAACAACGGCAAAAAGGTGCGATCGCTATGTCAGCAGGTAACCACGCTCAAGCGGTTGCCTACCAAGCTCAGCGCTTAGGTATTCTAGCTACAATCGTGATGCCGCACTTCACGCCAAATGCTAAAGTAGAGCGCACTCGTTCCTTTGGTGCCGAGGTAATTTTACATGGAGAAATTCTCGACGAAACTTTTGGATTAGCCCAACAAATTGCCCAGGAAAGGCAGCTTTGTATCGTTCCTCCCTATGATGACGAAAAGATTATTACCGGACAAGGAACGATTGCTTTAGAAATGCTGGCAGCTTATCCTGACTTGGAGGTGCTGGTAGTTCCGGTGGGGGGTGGAGGATTGATTGCGGGGAATGCGATCGCAGCCAAAAGCCTCAATCCTAATATTAAGATCGTCGGCGTACAAACTGCCCGCTTTCCTTCTATGTTACAAGCCTTAGAAGGTAAACCAACTACCTGCGGCGGCTCAACAATTGCCGATGGCATTGCGATCAAAGCACCCGGAAAGTTAACGCTTCCGATTGTGCAAAAGTTAGTTGATAAAATTCTCCTAGTAGACGAAGGCGATATTGAAGAAAGCGTGCGGTTGCTGTTGGAATTAGAAAAAACAGTTGTAGAAGGAGCAGGTGCAGTTGGACTTGCTGCACTGCTTGTGCATCGCCAACTCTTTGCAGGGCGAAAAGTAGGAGTTATTTTAAGCGGCGGCAATATTGACCTGTTAACCCTATCATCGATTATCCAGCGCAGTTTGGTTCGCTCTGGTCGTCTGGCGCGACTGTGCGTTCAAATCCGCGATGTTCCGGGCGCACTCTCCCAGGTGACGCGGTGCATTGGCGATGTGGGCGGGAATATTGTTGAACTTCACCATCAGCGTGCCTTCTCCAGCTTACCTTTGCAGTTAACAGAAGTAGAATTTGTACTACAAACGCGCGGACTTCAGCATCTGCAACAAATTATCGACACGTTGATAGAGCGGGGTTTTCAATCTTCCTTAAAATGTGGGGTGTAGGTTTTTGCAATGCGATCGCTTCTGAATATGTAGAGACGTTACCAGAAAAAATTGGTTATAAACCTCCCCCATTAAAGGCGAAAGGAAAAATTAATCTCCCTAGTTCGCAATCCTATAAGCATTTGGCACAGCTAACTGTCCACTGTCAACTGTCCACTGTCAACTGTCCACTGTCAACTGTCCACTG
>ERZ1066133.46-NODE-46-length-68955-cov-7.230348_pt1 | contig 68955 bp, 61 predicted proteins | sample MGYA00382780_ERZ1066133 | MGnify/ENA primary metagenome ERZ1066133 (study PRJEB33369, sample SAMEA5778363) | biofilm metagenome | biome: Industrial cooling water; feature: Water cooling tower basin; material: Biofilm | place: United Arab Emirates | collected... | reverse complement strand
GTTAGGAATGAAGCATTTTTAAAGGCTGAAATACAAAGACTGACAGATTTACGTGCTCCTTTTGCAATTGCATCCAAGGAATACAAATACTATACTAAAGAGATTGAGAAAATTAAAAATGAACTTAACCCCCAAAAAGCTACAGAAATTGAAAATAAGGCTCTAAAAGACCAACAGAGCATTCTAGAGGATATTGCTTCAATGAGAAGAGAGTCTCTGCAGTCAACAATGACTAAAGAGAAAAGTGAAATAGATCAGGTAAATGAGGCATATGAAAAATTATTTGAAAGAATAAAAAAACATAACCAGGAAACCAAGGTTACAAAGTTTAAAATTTCCCAAGATGCAATAAATGGATTGAGAGATGCTCAATCTGCTCAAATAGCTTCTATTGAACAAAGACAAAATGAAGCTAGAAAACAAAAAGAGGCCGAGCAGAGGGTAAATGCATATGAAAGTGAATTAACAAGACTAAATAAATTATTCCAAGATTATGAGAATGCAAAAAGAGATATAGGCGTTCAAAAGGCAAGGGAAATGTACGGCCAGCAACTTGGAGAAAACGAATCCTATTTAGATTTATTACAGAATGAATTCTTTAAATATCTAAATGATACAAGTAAAGAGGCACAGCTAAAAACACAACTACTTGCGGAGGCAATCACAAATGCTTATAGTAATCAAACACAAGATGAATTTGCTAGAAGAAAAGAAGAGTTCCTTCGACTTTTTGAGATTACTGCTGATTTTTCTCAGAGAAGAGCTCAGTTGGATCTTCAATATGAAAATGATTTAAGAACAGCAAGAAGGGAGTTTTTTGGCGCTGAATTAGAAGAAAGACTAAGAAAGTTAAGAGTATTGTATGAGCAGGAAACTATTCTGCTAGAGCAAGAGGCAATAAAGCAAAGTGAGATTTATAAAAATATTGGCCGTGATTTATTACTATTCAGTAGGGATGAGTTAAGTAAACGCATAAAGGAATTAAGAAAGATACTTAAAGATGGTTTTCTTACTGATAGAGATGGCCGCCAAGTTGATTTGACTCCTCAAATGAGGAATGATTTACAACAAGCTATTAGCCAAGCACAACAACTTAGACAAAGTACTGGTCAAGTCTTTGGAGTAACAGTTGAGTCTTTAGACAGATTTGTTGGATATGCTGACATGGCAAGAAACTCATTCCAAAATTTAGCTTCTCAAGTTGGACCATTAAATCAGCAATTAGCTGATACACTTGCAGTAATGAGTGATATTGCAGGTGCTGCATCTGGAGTAGCTACTGCTGCAATAGGAATAGGATCAGGAGACCCAACAAAGATAGTTGGAGGTGTAATGCAATTTATTGGTTCTGTTGTTAGCATATTCACTAGGTCGAAAGAAAGCATAAAGCAAGCTCAAGCAGATATTAGAGCGTTTCAAGGTAAAGTAAGAGAAGGTGAAGAAGAGATCAATCGGGTATTCAGAGAAAGAGAAAGATCACAACAGAGGTTGAACAAATTGAGGATGCAAGGACTCAAAGATGAACTTGAGGTCCTTATGAAGCAAAAGAATCAACTTCAAAGTGAGTATGATAGAATATTCAGCCAATTACAAAGAGAAAGCTTTGTTTCTGGCATGACAACTCAAAGATCAGGAGGCTTTCTTGGCATTGGCCGAGTAACTAGAGCAGTTGAAATATTTTCCTCATTACAGGGAAAAACATTTGAAGATCTTGAAAGGCTTTATTCTCAAAATCAGTTAACAGGAAGAGCAAAGGAATTATTTGAGACACTTCAAAAAATTAAAAAAGAGGGTGAAGATATCAACGAGCTTATTAGAAGGAATCAGGAAGAAGCCAGAGAGATATTCACAGGCACCACAACCAATTCGATTGTAGATAGTATTGTAAACGGATTCAGAGAGGGGAAAAAATCAGCATCAGAGTTTGCTGATAACTTTCAAGAACTAATGCAAGGTGCGATTCTCAACTCATTAAAGTACCAAACACTTGAAAAACCATTAAAGGAGTTTTATGAGCAATTCGCTAATTTATCTCAATCTGGAAATATTCTAACTGAATCTGAAATTCAAGAGCTTAGGAAGAAGTATAATGATATAATCAATAATGCTTCACAACAATTTGAGAATTTACAAAAAGTTGCAGGAGTAGGATTTAATGGAGTAGCTGGAGGAAGCTCATTAGCCGGTGCAATAAAAGGAATGACTGAACAGCAAGCTGATTTATTAGCAGGGCAATTTGGAGGTTTACGTATAACTGCCTTGGAGCAATTAAATACAAGCCGCCAATCACTTGAAAGACTTACTGAAATTGTCAATAATACCAGCTATATACCATTAATGTATCAATTACATAGAAATTGGGATTTAAATGGATTAAAAATCAAATAACATGGACTCAAGAAGTGGTAAATATTATATGGACGGGATTGACCTATGGAATGCCTATGGTTTTATCGTAACGTCTGGAATTGATGACTTTCTAAAATTCCCTGAAAGAAAAGAAAGTATAACTCATGATTGGTTAGATCGTGACGGAATTGATGTTGATCTAACAGAGACCTTTTTGAGGGAGAAAGACATAAGTTTAAACATAGCTCTGATTGCTAATAACGAAGCCGACTTTTGGGATAAATACGAAAAGTTTCTTAACCATCTGAGAAGACCAGGAACTAGAAGACTGGAAGTATCACATCTGGCACGCTCCTTTTTTGTTTTTTATAAAAATTGCTCATCCTTTACAACCTTGACAACGATTAGAAATGAAAGCAAAGTTGCATGCAGATTCACTTTAGTGTTTACAGAAAAAGAACCATCTATTAATACAACTAATGTGTATCTAAATGATGAAAATGGTAGATTCATTATAACGTAAGCTTATGAATAGCATTAAAATTTATAGAGGAAATTCCTTATTTACTGAAATTAAGCCGAAAACAAATTCTGTTCAACAGAAGAAGATTATGGGCGAAAATGAAGTGAGAATTGACTTTGAATCATCTTTAATTGTACCATTTAAAATAGGTGACTATACCACAATATTTGGAGAGAATTACAAGATTAATCGCTTACCAATAGTTAATAAATTAAGTCAAAAAAGATACTCTTATAGTCTCGTAATGCAAGCTGAGTACTATGATTTAACTAAAGTTCAGTTCCTTTTCTATGGATCCGATAATAAGCTGAAAGAAGGTGATTTCTCTATTATGGGAAACCTACAACAGTTTGCCGACTTAATTAACTTGAATATATCAAGAGTATTTCAAGGATGGTCTATTGCTCCAGTTCCAACATCAGGATTTAAGAATATAACATTTAGTAATGAAAGTGTGCTTGAAGCAATTTCAAAAATTGTAGAAAACTTTGAACTTGAGTATTGGATTGATGGAAAAAAGATAAGCTTTTCCAAAAGAGCTATTATAAGAAATAATGTTTTCAGACAAGGTAAAGGAAGAGGTTTATATGAAATAAATAGACAAGTAAATGAACAAGTTGATTTTGTAACTAGAGTTTATGCTTTTGGAGGAGATAAGAATATACCAAATGATTATAGAGATTATTCAAAGCGACTCAAAATAGCTGAAAAAGACCCCTGTTTGATTTCCAACCTATTATGTACTGATATTTCAACAACTAACGATGGAAGACAGAGATATGTATTTAGTTGGGTTGAGCCAGATAATAATGATGTTAATGCAATAACCATTAACTATAGGCCTATTGGAAGCAATTCCAGTTGGGAGTCAAGTACAGGAAGTAAGACAGGACCAAGAGAAGTATTACTCATACCTGGGCTTTATGAGTTTAATTTTGAATCAAAAGCACCTAATATTTCTCCGTGCGATGGTAAGAAAACATCAACAATTCCAATAACAACACCTTTTAATATACCATTGTTTCAAGGACAACTTTTACCTTATGTTGAGGCTAATATAGACAAATATGGAATTATTGAGAGAACTGTAGTATTCGAGGACATCTTCCCTAGTAGGGTCGGAAGGGTATCATCTGTTAATGATGCTAATCCATTTGAATTTACAGATACAGATATTGATTTTGATATAAATTCATATTTACTCCCTGGCATAGTTGCGAAGGTTACTTTTAATAGTGGTCAGCTTGCAGGATATACTTTTGAACTTTCTTCATTTAATAATTCGACAAAAAAATTCTTTATTCTAAAAAATAAGAATGAGAACCAGATGGATCTTCCATCTTCGTTAATTCGTCCGGCTATCGGGGATCTCTATGTATTGACCGACATAAGAATGCCAATTCAATACATTGAAGCTGCTGAGCAGAAGTTACTAGATGCAGCAATAAAATATTTATCATCTAATTCAGAGCCCTCATACACGTTTACAATAGTTTTTGATCCTATGTATTTAAAAATCAATCGGATTATGCCTGTAATTGGTGAACTGTATTTCATTGTTGATGATGAATTAGAGCTTAATAATCAAATAAGAGTGACTAGTACAACTAGGAATCTTGTTAATGAATATGAGCTTTCTATTGAAATGTCAGACGTGTTAGTTAATGGAACAATACAAAGACTTGCTTCTTCTATTTCAAATGTTAACAGTAGTGTACGATCAGTTTCCTCTGATTTTCAAAATAACAACCTTATTCAAAATAACAAAACGGTTGGAGACTTTAGAATTGAGCAGGGAACCATTGTAGCAAAGGATATGAAAGAGAAGAATGCATCTGGTACATATAAACAACTTTTTATTGATGAAGTAACTGGTGAGTTTTACAGAGGTTAGTTTTAAAACATTTAAGATTGTTCTGATTTTCAAATACTCAATTTTTCACCTTCGAAGTACTTTGCATGCGTGGCAATTATACAAGCAGGAGAATTAATTGAAACGGTAAGAATCAATGAATTGCCGTTTAATGATATTCCTCTCAACGTAGAGGATAGGTTGCCTATTTACGTTGAGTCCTTAAATAAAACCAGACAAATTCCACTAAATGTTTTAAGAACATTTCTAGTAACTGGTTCTGATCAACAAATTACTCCGCAACAAGTTGGTGCTTCAATATTTGTAACAGCTGGAGCAGCTCAGCATAATACAAATCGTTTTGATATTCCATCAATAGCAGGCCAAGTATTTATTGTTAGGAGAAAATTTGTTGGATCATTAGAACCAGGTGTAGATTATAACATACTCCAATCAGGAGGGTTTATTCTTCTCAATCCAGATGATGTAATTCAATCTGGTGAAAAGTTTGAGTTACAGCTTGCAATTCAAACTGGCAATTCAGGAAGTTCATCTGGATCTGGAACTATCATAAATGGTGATATAGTGGTTTCTTCAAATATTACACTAAATCAATCAAACCATTTAAGGCGCTTAATAAGACTCAGGCCAACTGGAATAGGCTTATTGGTTAGACTTCCAAAAGTTGAGGAGTATCCAGAAAATGAAGTGATTTTTATTGAGCAAATAATAAATGCACCATTTGAATCAACAATACAAACTCAGTCAGGACAAAATATTTACTTTAATGGAGAATCATTACAGGAACTTAATTTAAGAGAGGGGGAAACTATTTTATTACAAAGGGCATCTGGAGGATGGTTTGTTCTTTGGGCATCCCCATCACTTTATAAAGTAGGAAAACTTAGTTTCGGATATATGCTAGATCCTAATGAACTAATGCCATTGGGTCAAGAACTTTCAAGAGCATTATATCCTAGAGTTTGGAAACGAATACAACAGCTTTCTAATTCACTTGTTGATGATGCAACTTGGAATACTGCTAGTGTTACTTTAAATGGTAAAGAAATCCCTTTTCCTTACAGAGCATGCTTTTCTTCTGGTAATGGCACCACGACTTTTAGATTGCCTGATTTAAGTAACTTATCTCCAAGGATACTAAATAATGTTGGTGGTGTTGATCCAGAGAGATTTTACAACTATCCTGGAGGCTATCAACATGATGAATTATTAGAACACAATCATGAATTGGATATTCACGGACAAAAACGTGGTGGAGGAAATGATCCAGATGATCAAGCTCTGAGCAGATCACAAAACACTGGTTTTGGTTCGCCTGGCAAATTTAATGTCAGTAATACTGGCGGTAACGAAACTAGAATGAAAAACTTTGGTGTAATTGGTAAAATCAGCATATAAATGAGAAAAATTTTTTTATTACTACTATTTTCATTTGGATTATTTATTTGTCAAGCACAATTTATTCCAAATCCAACTTACGGAAGAGCCGATAAGCGTGGAGCATTTGATTCAACACTCTTTATTCCAACCGGATGTGGTACTCCAGTAGGAATTGCTTCTTTACGATCAGTAAATAGAAAACAAGCTGCTAAGTATTACGATACTTGTGCAGGGAAAGAATACACTTTCAATCCAAAGGATTCAAGTTGGAAGGAAACAGGAGGCAGCACGCTTTACACTCAGGACATTGTGATAAATGGCCCTTCTGGTACAAAGGTTGGAGTTCTAGGCAACGGAGATACTATAAAAGCATCTGGTAAAACAGTAGATGAGGTTCTACAGATGATTGCTATAAAAGCAGTCTCTCCTAATTACATCTCTCCAACTGTATCAATATCTGCTAGCCCATTTCCTGGAAGCTTTGAAAGAGGAACAAATATTGGAACAATTACATTTTCAAGAACATTTAATCAAAATGATGCTGGTGCTTCAACGGGTGACACTTATTCTAAATTTACAGGCTCATGGAATAATATTGTAGGAAATACAGATGCAATTACAAGCCTTAACTCTACTGTTACATATAGAGTTACAACTAGCTATGCACAAGGTCCATGTAAGAACAATAATATAGGCCAACAAGATTGTAATGGAAGAATTCAGTCTGGATCAGTAGTAAGTGGAAACATTTCTTATACACCTTTTGATAAAAGGTATTGGGGTTTCTCTAGTAGTATAACTCCATCTAATAGTACTATTCTTTCATTAACGCAGGATAATAATGGAAGTACAGGTTCATTGTCTTTAAGCAATATAACTCCTAGTGGTAGTCAACACTTTGTTTACTTCACTAGAGGCACAGTAAACAGCGTAACTGTAAACGGATTTCCTGCAACTGAATCATTTACCATAACAACATACTCCGTGACAAATTTTGTAGGCTTTACGAGTACTTATACATACTTGTATAGCAAAAACCCACAGGTGGGAACGATTTCTTCAATTGTAATAAACTAATAAATGAGAAAGCTTTTAACATTATTAATTATTGTAATCTCAATCAAAGGAATTTCGCAAGCTAAAATTGCTAGTGATGGTTCACTTGAACCAACAGGTAATTTTCCAGCACTAAAAGAACAGCATTTAAAAGGTGGGATGCGTGTAATATTAGATACAAACGCTCGAAATACAATTCCATCATCTTTCAGAACTAATGGAATGCTTGTTCAGACTTTAAATCCTTATCAGTTATGGCAATTAGATAGTTCTAGCTCACCAATTTGGAAGTCATTTTCAAGTGGTACAAATATTACATCATTGCCTTGGGATAGCATATTTAACAAACCAACTACATTTCCATCAACATGGGCAACTGTATCTGGAAAGCCAGAAAATTACACTACAACATATGCATTATCTAACGACCTTAAAGATTCACTTAATGATAGGTATACAAAATCTCAATCAGATGAAAGATATCTGCAATCATTCACAGAAACGGATCCTACAGTTGGGAGTCATATAAAATCAATTACGCCAACAAATATTTCGAATTGGGATGCAGCTTTTGGATGGGGAAATCATGCTGGTTTATACCGGCCAATTTCTTGGGAGCCAACTTTTCCAGTAACAAGTGTCTTTGGCCGCACAGGTGCGGTTGTACCCCAAGCGAATGATTATAGTGTTGCTCAAATTGAAGGACTTAATGATGCTCTGAATACAAAGTTTCCAGTAACAGGAGGAATACTTAGCGGTACTGTAACGGCACCGTTATTTAACTACACAACTAATCAAAGTTCAAGTTATACTCATAGAAGTGTAACTGATAAAAGATATGTTGACAGCATTGCTGGACTATTATTACGAATAGCAGACACAGCTTCTATGCTAGAAAGTTACGCAAAAGCAAGTCAGTTATTGAACTATTTACCATTAACTGGTGGAACTCTTTCTGGAATAACAACATTCTTAGATTCTATTGTAGGTGTTAATCAAAGATTGACAGGTAATATTCGAGCGGCTTCATTTATTCGATCAGGAGGCACAAATACTCAGGCTTTATTAGCTGATGGCAGTATTCTTAGCAATCCAATTAATGGAGGTGTTGCAATAACATTTTTACCAGTTGCTACAGGTACTCGAACATTAGCAAGTAGTATCATTAGACAATTTGATGGTACAAGACTTGGAATAAGTCTTGCTGGAGATAACGGAGTTGATTTAGTACAAGTAGGTGGCAGCGGGTTGTTTATGAATTATATAAACATAATGGGTAACCTAGGTTCGGGTTCTTCTTTGAGGCTGCAACCATCCACAACAAACTCAAGTGCTAGGACATGGGCATTAGCATCAAGCATTTCTCAATTTGGTGACTTCGCAATAAGACAATCAAATGCAAAGGATGGTGATCCTATTACAGCAGGTACTACATTTTTATATTTTGATCCTTTAGGCGCAGCCACCTTTAATAATTCAGTTATTTCTACATCACAGGGAAATATCATTAACGCTACAGTTGACAGTTTAATAACTGGAACATCATACACACTTGTTTTAACTGATGCTGGACGTGTCAAGCGATGCACTAATGCCAGCGGTGTTACAGTTCAAGTTCCAAACAATACATCCGTCGCATTTCCTCTTGGTACTCTTATAGTACTTCGTCAACGTGGTGGAACAATTACACTTATTCCTGATAGCGGAGTTACATTGTTAAGCGCAGGAAATGTTCTTACCTCAAGCGGAGCAAACACACATATTTCAATAATGAACGTAGGCACCAACATTTGGGATGTTTACTATTAAAAAAACACATATGAAAGCGACAAGAATTGTACCTATTGATTTTGGAGTTGATGGAAACGCTGTTTGGGCCAATATACATGGGCCTTGGATTTATGAGCCATCAACACAAACAGTAACAGTCACTCCTATTGTATTTGCGGAGAATGGAAAAACATTACGCATTTACAAATCAGTTAACGTTGTAGCAACAAAAGAAAGTTGGCAAGAAGATATTCAAGTGGTTGAAGCAGCATTTGCAGCACATGGCATTCAGATCGACAATGACTATGTTGAACCTTTGACAGTCGATCCTGAAGCACAGCCCGAAACACCAATAACAGAAGGAGGTGAGGTATGAGGTTTTTAATTGCATTTCTTTTGTTATTTAGTAATGTTCAAGGCAAAGGTCAAGTTCCTGTGCAAATATTGTCAAGTGAAAGGCTTTTGCTTGATAACCCTGCTATTGCAAACGGGTGCCAAATGGCATTTAGTTTTCATAAAATCCGTACCAATTTTACAGGTAATTGTTTGGCAGTAAGAAGGCTAAGCGATAATGCAACACAAAACTTTGGATTTATTAATAATTACGTTGATACTAATGGAATTAAGGCATTTGTAGGCTCTTCATCGGGCGTAGTTCCGTCTTTCTTTAATCAAATTACAGGTGGTATTCATTTGTTAGAGAATGCAGGAACTGGTCCAACTATTGTTAATAATGGAATACCAGTTAGAGAAAATGGACTTTGGGCATTATCATTTAATGGTACAACACAGCACCTTCGATTAGAAGGGCTTGATAATATTACTTTCTTCAGTAACATTGGATATGCTGGAGGTGTTTTTGTAACAAGGTCAAATACTTTAGGTTCTGCAAGAAGAATTTTACATGCAGGAATGACAACCTCTCCTTTTGCAACAAGGTTTTTGGCCTCTTATGTAGGCACAAATACTATTGGTGTTGCAGGCGTAAGGTTAAACTCTGAAAGTCTTGTCAATGTTTCAGGGGGAACAAATCTAAATACACAAAATGTAACGTCTCACATCTTGGATTATGCCAACTCTGATTCTTATGTTTTTCAAAATGGCTCTCAAGTAGCTTTTAGAAATGACATTCCAACTCAAGGAAATACTCAAGTTCAGAATCTAAGAGTATGGGTCGGCCAAAACATTTTTGGAGGAGAATATTTTTCTGGAACCATGCAAGAAATATTGCTATGGAACGTAAATATCCAAAATCAATTACCACGCATTCATTCAAACATAATTAGAAGATACAAAATACCTTAAATCATTTTAGCCTTTTTATAGTAAACAATCAATTCTCATCCGTTAACAACCAGAAAATGAAAACAGCTACATTGTTCGCAGTACTAAGCACTTTGCTTAACATCAAATTCAATTTTATGCCTACTCCTAATTTGCTTTTAGTAATGGGCATAGGTATTGCTCTCGACTTTTTTACAGGCGTAATCAAATCAGTTATTCTTAAAAAAGCTAGAACATCTGAGGGCTATCGAAAAACAGTAATCAAGTTCACTCAGTATGGAGGATCTGTAGTTGTTGGTATGCTCCTTAAATACATAGGTGCGGAAAATAGTGATATGGCCGATATTGGTCTGTATGCTCAATATTTGACAGATGGCCTAGTAATCTTTATCATCTTCATTGAGCTAACGAGTGTTCTTGAAAATGTTTATGCAATTGATCAAGAGACACCATTCTCAAAATACCTAGTTGGTCCACTTTTAAAAATTCTGACTTTCCAGATTAAGAATAATCCAGTGACCAAAATTAATGTGCAGGATGAAAATCAAAAAAATGGTTTAGAAAACTGATCCTTTAAAATCATTGTAATGAATCATAATCAAATTGACTATAGACTCCCTTCTCCTTGGCCATTAGTTTTACTGCTGGCGCTATTACTAACTTTTGGTTTTTGCACATCTTGTAATTCATCAAATAAGCTAGTAAATAAAAGTGCATTTAACCAAGATATTTCCAAAAAGGAAAGTACTGATAGCGTATCTAATAGCTCAGAAAAAAAATCAATTGATAGCACAGGAAAAAGAGAATGGGAATCTGAAACGGTCATTGATTTTAAAGACGGTGGAAAAATCACAATTAAAGGATTGGACAAAATTTTATTTCCGCTTTTCCCAGATATAAAAGGACGTTTGGATACATCTAGTGTGGTATTAGAGCTTGATGGCGTCAATAAGCTTACACATAAAAAAACATCGAAAGACACTACTTCAAAGAGCATAAATACTCAAACAAAAAGTGCTACTGAGCTTAATAAGAATGTTCAAACGGAAGAGAAAAATAGTATCAAGGAAAAAGTTTCAAAAAAAGAGACAAACCGAGTCTCACTTTTTACTGCTCTTTTTTCCGTAGTGCTAATTATTTTTTTAATCATCTATATAAACAGAAAATGAGTTTACCGAGACAGTTAGTTTTAAGTAATGATTCAATTAATAGAATAATTAGTTATGAAATAGGCGCTGAGTTTCCTGGAGACTTGCGCTATTATAACCGTTTTTGCATAATGCCACATTGGCCAGGGGTACATTCTGGTGTAACATTTGGAATAGGATATGATGCAGGATATGTCAATGCTAGACAAATAAGGGAAGATTGGGGCGGCCTTGTAAGTCCAAATCATATTGCTTATATGCTTTCTGTTGTAGGCTTAACTGGTAACAGAGCAAAAGCAGCTATTACGGCAAATGCGAGACAATTGAGATTTCCATATGAATCTTCAAAAGAGGTATTTGTAAAGAAGCTACCAACATACTGCAGAATGGCTTTAACTGCATACCCAGATTTGCCTAAGCTTAATCCATATGCACGTGGGATAATTGTAGGTTTAATTTTCAATAGAGGGAATGACCTGGTAGATAATACCCCAAATGAGATTAGAGAGCGAAGAAGGGCAGAAATGGCAGCAATTAGGCCATTAATAGCTAGAGAAGACTATGCTGGTATTGCAACACAGCTAAGATCAATGAGACGTTTATGGGATGGTGTTCCTGATTTCCCAGGAGATAATGAACAAAGAAGTAATGGTCTTTTAAGACGTAGGGAAGATGAAGCAGTTGCTATACTTGAAAGTGTTCAAATGATAATTAGAGCTGAGGACTTGAGGACAATTTCTCTTGCTTAATTCCTCAGATCATAAGGGGTATGTTTTGAAGTTTTCCCTCTGTTTCTACAGGGGGATTTTTTTAACTACTTGATAATCATATTATAAAAATCAAATTTTTTAACATAAATTTTAATTGTTTGTATAAAATATTTTACTGCTATATTTGCAAGTAGTAACAAAAAAATACCTAGTCTTGGGGACTAGGTACAGTTCTGAGAGTTAATCGTTGAGTCTTTCTCGATAGGATTTATGAGTTTGGACCCCAACCTATCTTTCTCAACTTGTTACTCGAACTTAACGAACAATCATGAGAGGACACTGCAGGTGTCCTTTTTCGTTATATGCAAATATAATACATCCGTATACAGTTTTGTAGTAATAAGTTTGACGAAAAATCCACAACTTTACTTTTCATCTAAATTTTATCTAACAATGATTGAAAATCAATCAGTTAAAATTTTTCATGTTGATAACTTTAAGCGCTAAAAGTGTTTCAGAATGAATTTTTCATATGCATTTTGGTTCGTATCAAAAAACTTTTTTCAATTTCGTTGCCTCAGTCTTTAATTTACTTTCTTTCAAATGCATATAAGTTTGAATTACCTTTTCTCTTTTCACGCCTAATATTGCCATTGCCGCTTTTGTGTCAACTCCTGCATCAACCAGGAATGATCCCATTGTATGCCGGCCCACATGTGAGGTAAGGTTTGTTTTGATTCCAGAAGCTGCTGCCAAAATTTTCAAATGAATATTAAAAGTGGTCCTAAAATTCTTAGGGTCTGTTTTTGGAAGAGGATTTTGTAAGGATTTTTCAAGATAGTTTCTTTGCCTTTCCGAAATGATCGGAACCTGAGCTTTATTTCCATGCCTACGTGTTTTATGAGGAATGAACTCCAGATCACCTTTATCGTTGAAAAACATATCATCCAGATTCATTGCATCCGAAATTCTTAGGCCAGATACACACATTGCCAAAAATCTCCAACCAATTCTTACTGTCAAATCTTGCAGTCCATGGACTGATGAAGAAAGTAGCTTTTCAATTTTATCTAATTCATCCTTTTCTAAGTACTTTATTTTTTCATCATTTGTCCTGTAAGCTCCAACATCAAACTTTTTAAAGGGGTTATCTTCTGGTTGTATTATTTCATTCTTAATAGCCTCATTATACACCATTCGGATAAACTTGAAAGCTTTCCATATGGAGTTTTGATCTAAAGGCTTCTTGCTGGCCTTTTGCTTATATTCATTCTGTAAGTAAAGCTTATACTTTTCGAGAAACTTCAAATTAAGTTCCCGAAAGCTTAATTCCTCAGAATACTCTTTTAGTCTCCTAATTTCATCCCTATAGCAACGTTTCGTTTCCTCGCTATATGGCTTTCCGTCTTTAAGGGTCTTTGTGCTGATAACTGACTCAGAATAGGTATAGAAGCAATCAAGCATGCCTCCATTGATAATGTATTTTCGAACTAAATCGCGATTAATAGCGAGATCAAAAGCTTTTCTTTTCAAAAAGTAGTTTCTATGTCTACTAAGTGCCATATCAAGTGCATGGTTTTTTAGTTCATGCTCCTTATCTGATCTTTTTACTCTTTTTTGGCTAATATCCCAATCCTCTGGACGGACAATTAATCCAGTTGGTTGGTTTCCAACTCTTTTTCTGGCATAGTCAAATCTAATGGTAATTGGACAGTAGCCTGTCTTACTGGTACGCCATTTTACGACCTCTGGGAAAATGTTTAATGAATCCATAGTTTCTCTGTTGTCGCAATACTTCCGTTTTGTTGTCGCAATACGTGAAGATGATTGCAGTTAAAATCATTTTTTGACAGAAATGAGGGAGAAACTAAGTTCCCTTAAATGCAGATGGGATGCTAGAACTAGCACCCCACCGAGCTTTAATACAGAATAAGAATGCGGACCGGACGGGACTCGAACCCGCGACCTCCGCCGTGACAGGGCGGCATTCTAACCAACTGAACTACCGATCCTTGGTCCGTTTTTCGGACGGCAAAGATAAGGGGATTCATTTTTTGAAAACAAATCTTTTCAAAAAAAATCTCAACCCCTAATTTTACACCCTAAGGACTTTATTTATGCCTCAATACCCAAATCGCCAATTCCTAGAATTTGAACAACCTATTAAGGAATTGTACGAACAAATCGAAGCAACCAAAAAGCTCGCAGAGAAAAATCCTAAAGTGGATTATTCTAATACTATTCAACAATTGTATGCCTCCATTGAAGAAAAAAGAAAGGAAATTACAACCTCTCTTTCTCCTTGGCAGCGTGTGCAATTGAGTCGCCATCCCGATCGTCCGTACACGCTTAAGTACATCGATAAAATGTGTACCAACTTTGTTGAGCTTCATGGCGATAGAAATGTAAAAGACGATAAAGCCATGGTTGGCGGATTTGCTATGATGGATGGTGAAACTGTTATGATTCTTGGTCAACAAAAAGGAATCAACACCAAAGCTCGTCAATTGCGCAATTTTGGTATGGCTAATCCGGAAGGTTATAGAAAAGCGCTTCGCCTCATGAAATTGGCGGAGAAATTTAATAAGCCAGTTATTTCTCTGATAGATACTCCCGGTGCTTTTCCTGGGTTGGAAGCAGAAGAAAGAGGTCAGGGTGAAGCCATAGCCCGCAATATTTATGAAATGATTCGCTTGAAAGTGCCTGTCATTTGCTGCATCATAGGTGAAGGCGCATCGGGTGGTGCTTTTGGAATTGGCGTAGGCGATCGTACTCTCATGATGGAAAATACTTGGTACACAGTAATCTCTCCAGAATCTTGCTCTTCTATCCTTTGGAGAAGCTGGGATAAAAAAGAAGTGGCTGCTGAACAGTTAAAACTAACTGCTACGGATATGAAGGGATTTGGACTGGTTGATGAAATTGTGTATGAACCAGATGGTGGAGCTCATTGGGATTATGATGACGCTGCACAGCGCCTAAAGAAATCTATTCTTCAAGCTTTACATGAGGTGAAGGATATTGATCCACTAGAGAGAGTAAATCAAAGAATTGAAAAATATGGCAAGATGGGCTTCTGGGAAGAACTTCCTGCTAATTCGCTTGTTTAACTAACCATGCTGAAAAATACTTTACGCGGAACCGGAGTTGCTTTGGTAACGCCTTTTAAAAATCAGGAAATCGACTTTCCTGCACTTGGTAAACTAATAGACTTTGTTATTGAAAATGGGGTGAATTATGTAGTTACACTTGGAACCACAGGTGAAACCCCTACTCTAAATGTTTCAGAAAAAAAAGACATCATAGCTTTTACATACCAACACGTTAATAATCGCGTGCCAGTTATTGTAGGCATTGGTGGAAATGATACAAAGGCGGTATGCTCCGATTTGGAAAAGTTTGATCTCAGTCAAGCTGCTGCTGTATTAAGTGCATCGCCATATTATAATAAGCCAACCCAAGAAGGCCTGTTTCTTCATTATAAAGCACTTGCAGCGGCATCGTCCCTTCCGCTTCTGTTGTATAACGTTCCGGGAAGAACAGGAAGAAATATGTCAGCTAGCACAACTGTTAAATTAGCAAATGAAGTTGCGAATATTGCAGGCATCAAAGAGGCGAGTGATGACATGAACCAATGCATGGAATTGCTTAGAGATTGTCCAAGAGATTTTTTAATAGTGAGCGGCGATGATGCATTAACACTTCCTCAAATTGCATGTGGATTTGACGGAGTTATTAGTGTAGCAGCAAATTGTTTTCCTGCACAATTTTCGAAAATGGTGCAACATGCATTGAAAAACGAATTAGCAGAAGCAAGAAAACTTCACTATGGTTTATTGGAAGGCTACAACTTGTTGTTCAAAGAAAATAATCCTGCTGGCGTAAAAGGATTTTTGCATGCATTAGGCATTCTTGAAAATGAGTTGCGTTTACCCTTAACTCCCGCTACAGAACAGCTTTTGGTTTCTATCCGCAAATTTTTATCATGAAAAAAATCATCATAACCATTGATGGTTTTTCATCCTGTGGAAAAAGCACCCTCGCAAAAGCTCTTGCAAAAGAGTTGAATTATGTATTTATTGACTCGGGTGCTATGTACAGAGCTATAACGCTCTATTTCATGGAGCATTCGGTTAATTTGAATAATACTACGGAAGTTGAAAATGCTTTAGGGAAAATTCAACTTTCTTTTCAATACGATCATCAATCAGGAAAAAGTGATATGCTTCTCAACGGCGAAAATGTTGAGAATGCTATTCGTAGCATGGAAATAAGTAATAGAGTGAGTGATGTTGCTGCTCATCCTCTTGTTCGCGATTTCGCTGTTGCACAACAACAACAAATGGGTGTTGAAAAGGGAATTGTCATGGATGGTCGCGATATTGGAACTACCGTTTTTCCTAATGCTGAACTAAAAATATTTGTAACTGCAGATCCAGAAATTAGAGCAGCAAGAAGGTTTAAAGAGTTAGCTGAAAAAAATCCAAACATCACAATGGATGAAGTGATGACAAATCTTTCTTCAAGGGATCATATTGATAGCACGCGTGAGTTTAGTCCGCTTAGAAAAGCCGAAGATGCCATTGAATTAAACAATAGTAACCTTAATCGGGAGGAACAGTTGCAATGGGCAATTGATATGGCGCATAAAATTTTGCAATCATAGTAGCAGAAGTTTTTCAAGCTTTTTATGTAATTTAATCGTGGGCTGCATCCTTATGTTAACAAACACTGGATAGCCTCTGCTATTTGGTGTGCTTTTCTATTTACATGAAAGTAAATTGATGATATATCAGTGCTTTCACAAAAAATAAGACCATGAAAAAAGTTATTGTAGCATCGTTTCTATTCTTGAGTTTGTTTGTTCAGGCTCAAAGAAAAAGCTCCTCTATTTTATACAGCGGAACCCTACCATGTGCCGACTGTAGCGGAATTGTAACATATTTAGAACTTGATTCTTCTCAAAAAATTTTCAGATTAGAACAAACCTATTCAGATAAATCAGAGAAGGTTAACCGAGTTGATGGAGTAATGAAAAAGAAAGGAAATCAATGGTGGCTATACGACGATAAAACAATTGCTCTTCGAATTCAATATTTTAAAGGAGATGTTCGCGTTTTAGATACCAAAGGAAAGCCCATTACAGGTTCTTTATCACATGCATATATCCTGCAGAAAAGACAAAAAGCAAAACTTAGTCAAACTGCTTGGATTGCAGCTCAAAGAGGAAGTAAATGGATTGGAATAGGGAATGAACCGGCATGGACAATTGAAGTGAATGCAAGAAATCACATTGAAATTACATGGCCATTAGAAGGCAAGAAAATGAACATTAAAAATACTGCTTTACAAAAAGATAATGGCAGGCTTACTTACTCAGGCATAGAACAAGAGAAGAACTATACTATTGAGTTTCAATTAGCATACAGCTCCGATGGAATGAGTGATTTTATTTATCCAGCGCGGGTACATTTTAGGTGGGGAGAAACTAAGCTGAAAGGCGTTGGTTTTCTATTGCAGGAACCCTTGCCACAGTTAAGTGGCAGATGGGATTTAGTATTCATGTCTGGACCTAAAATGACCATTCCTGCCCAGTTTCAACAACGTATTCCTTTTCTTGAATTTAATCTTACTGAAATGAGGTTTCATGGAAATGCTGGATGTAATACTATCAATGGAGCTTTTAGTGCAATGAATGACAGTATTACATTTCTTCAGCCTTGGCAATCAACTATGATGGCTTGTTCTGGTAATGGAGAACAAATTTTTACAAAACTCCTCAGTAAAGTCAATACATACCAGTTTGAAAAAAACGAGTTGCTTCTGTTCGAAGGGAAAAAATTATTGCTTCGATTTAGAAAATCAGTCTCCAACTAGGTTTTATTAAAAAGATGGTTATATGGCCAATAAAGAATAATTTAGCGGCACTGAACCTACACTATGAAACTATTCGTTGCCGGCCTTCCATATGATTTGGATGATGCTGAATTAGAAGAAATATTTGAGAAATTTGGCACCATTGCATCTGCAAAAGTGGTCATGGATCGCGATACAGGTAAAAGCAAAGGCTTTGGATTTGTTGATATGCCCAACGATGAAGAAGCACGAGAAGCTATGGAACATCTCAACGATATTGTTTTGGGTAGAAAAGCAAAACCTTTGGTGATTAAAGAAGCTGAAGAACGTAAACCCGGACCGAAGCCTCCTAGACGCTATTAGAATGTCAACGGTTACATTGACATATTTTACAAAAGACGATTTTCAACAACTCATTGAGTGGATTAATACAGAAGAGATGCTCATACAATGGTCTGGGCATCTCTTTTCATTTCCACTCACCCAAGAAAGCTTAGACTGGTATATTGAAGGAACCAATCAACCACCCAACTCTGACGCATTGGTGTACAAAGCCTTGAATGCTTCGGGCAGAACAGTTGGACATATTTCGTTAGGCAGTATTAGCGCCAAAAATCAATCAGCTAGAATTACCAGGGTATTTGTTGATCCTCAAGAATCAGGCAAAGGATACTGCACCGAAATGGTGAAACTGGTTTTGCAAATAGGATTTGAAGAGTTGGGATTGCATAGAATAAGCCTAGGGGTTTACAGCCATCTTACTTCAGCCATTCGGTGCTATCAAAAAGCCGGTATGGTATTAGAAGGTACACACCGTGATGTTTTGAAAACAGAAAGCGGTTATTGGAGTTACTTAGAGTTTTCTATGTTGGCTGAAGAATGGTCCAATAAATAAGAATCTAGGGTATTTTTAATGCCATCTTTGTAATTGGTATATCCAAATTCTGGAAATGCTTTAAAGAACTTATCAGATGAAAACAAATAATCAAATTCATTTTGATACAGCAGCTCCATTGATTCTTTTATAGGGCTGATAAAAATTCCTAAAAATTGTAAAGCCCATTTTGGTAGTACTTGTATTGATAAATCTACGGAAAGTTGCTTTCCAATTATCTGGACCCATTCTTCTAAATTCATTGTTAACGGATCTGTTGGAAGATGCCAAATCTGATTGAATGCTGATGATTGATTTCCTAAAAAAGCGGTTGCACGACCAGCATCTGGGGTATATATAAAACTATGTAAACGCTTTGCCGATAACATTACTTGAGGAGATTTATGCTTCAACATTCTTTCAAACACCATTAGATTCAAAAAACTCAGTGGTGTATGTGGCCCATAAAAATCGGGTGCCCTAACAATCATAGCTTGTAATCCCTTTTTTTCTACAGCATCGAAAATCATCTCGGCAATTCTCTTTCTTACAAGTCCCTTACGACTAGTTGCCTACATTGGAGTTTGTTCTGTCATCCATCCTTCAACCCTACCATAAGCATACACATTATCAAAAAACACCAATTTGCAACTGTTGGCAATACACGCATGAACTACATGCTGCATTAAAATAGGCCAATCTCTCTCCCAAACTTTAGAATGATATGGTAAACCAACTGTAACATAGGCAACGGTGCAACCTGCAATGGCGTTCATAACATCAGCTTCAACTAAAAGATTGCCTTTAAAAACTTCGTTGGTATCAGATAGAGCAACGGGATTTCTTGCAACCAATCTAACTGGCTCTTTCATCCTTAAAAGCTCGAAAGCAACATGCTTACCTATAACCCCTGATGATCCTAAGATAACCTGAATAATTAATTATTTTGAAATAATGATTGCTTCAATTGATTTGCAATTTCTTGAACTGCTGGTCGATGTTCTTCCGAAAACGGCAATCTCAATTCATGAGATGTTGGTCCTCGCCTTGTTGTCCATGCATATGCTATTTCTAGTACTTGTAACCCTTCATAATCCTTAATTTCCACTCTCTCCACCCACTTCCACCCATCATGATAGAAAATGATATGTCCAGATAAATCAGCAAAGTGCTTTGTAACCACAATTGAAACTCCATTATTTCCCTTAGGAAAACCTTTCATGACAAAACGGAATTTGATTACGCCATATAACACAGCAAAAAGACTTGAAAATATAAGTGCCAGCACCCATGATGTAGCTCTTGTGAAAATTAGCAACGGCGTTCCCAATACAACCACCCAAAAAGCTTCGCCAAATATATTCGCCTTCTGTTCTTTACTCTCCCACTCAATGAACTTCTTCCATTGTATGCTATCAATACTCCATTCACCTAAAACAACTCTTTCATTATTACCAACCTGCGAGACTTCATGCTTGCTCCCTTCAGCATACTTCGCTAGAATGGCCCTATCTAATCGGTCTGCCAAAAACTTAGCCTGATTAAATTTATCATAGGCCGATTTCCAAAAAAAAATACATGCAACCAATAGCATGATGCCCCATAATCCAGTAGAAGAAGGAAGAGTTAAAAGTAATCCAACCGCAAGAGGGAAAACTACAATGCCGAGTAATAAAAGTACGGCTCCAGTTATTCGGGCGACTGCAGGTGTTGATTTTTCTTGCAATGTGGTTGATTTAGGTCACTCAATTTACAGCTTTTGACAAAATCATTCATCCCAAAAAACTAAATTACCTTTTAAATGAATTTAACTTTAGCTCAAATTCACAGTATGAAAAGATCCCTCCTTTCAGCACTTAGTTTTTTAATACTAATTACTGCTACATCTGCACAAAACACCCAGAAACCACCCTTACATGGGAAGAAGTGGATGGCCATAACGGGTAAGCCACTAGCTGCAACTGCAGGTTCTATGGTTTTTCAACAAGGTGGAAATGCTGTAGATGCCGCCTGTGCAATGCTAGCTGCTACCTGCACTATGTGGGATGTATTGAGTTGGGGAGGTGAAACACAGGCATTGATCTATCATCCTAAATTAAAAAAAGTGATTGCAATCAATGCAATGGGTGTGGCTCCAACAGGAGCAACTCCTTCATTCTTTAAAGAAAAAGGATATCAATTCCCCCCAGAGTTTGGTCCACTTGCATCTACAACACCAGGCACACCTGGGGGTATCTGCTATATGTTGGCTAACTATGGAACAATGAGTTTAAAACAGGTTTTAGCACCTGCTATGGATATGGCTGCTGGCTATCCAATTGAAGCACAAACAGCCAATAGTATTGAAAGAGCAAAAGATCGAATCAAGCAATGGCCTTATAGTGCTAAAGTCATGTTACCGCATCTTGGTGAAAAAAGAGAAGCACCTTATGCTGGTGAAATCTTTGTTCAGAAAGACTTATTACAAACATTACAGAAGATGGTAGATGCAGAACAAGCTGCGCTAAAACAAGGCAAATCTAGAAAGGAAGCTATTCAGGCTGCTTATGATCGTTTTTATAAAGGTGATATTGCAAAAGAAATTGTTCGAGGAATGCAAGAACAAGGTGGACTTATTACGATGGAAGATCTGGCTAAATGGAAACCTATTGAGGAAGATCCCCTGCATATAAATTATAAAGGCATTGATGTTTACAAACTTCAAGAGTGGACGCAGGGTCCAATGATGTTGCAAGCTTTGAACATTCTGGAAAATTTTGATTTGAAAAAAATGGGCTATAATAGTACGCAGTATATCCATACCGTGTATCAAGCTATGAATCTAAGTTTCGCAGATAGAGATTTTTACTACGGTGATCCTGCATTTGTGAAAACACCTATTAAAGGATTGCTGAGTAAGGAATATGCAAAGCAGCGAGCAATACTGATTGACACATCAAAAAATTTAGCTGATGCTCGTCCGGGTGACCCCTATCCTTTTGAGGGAAAAACAAATCCATATTTATCGCTTTTAGAAAAAAGAAAAATTGAGCTAGACACCAGCAAAAGGGAATTTTTACCAAGCCACGATAACCATCAGATAGCTAAAAATGATCTAGCAGAAGAGCTTTATCAAGATAGGCTTTGGAGAGGAACAACTACAGTACAATCTGCTGATCAAGAGGGTTGGATTGTATCTATTACTCCTTCAGGCGGATGGATTCCAGCTGTGATTGCGGGCAATACAGGCATTGGCATGAGTCAGCGCATGCAAAGCTTTGTACTCGATAGCATTTTAAATCCTTTCAATGTTGTTGCGCCAGGCAAACGTCCAAGAGTAACATTAACCCCTAGCCTTGCGCTTAAAGATGGCAAACCCTATTTGAGTTTTGCTGTGCAAGGTGGTGATACACAAGATCAAAATTTGTTACAATTTTTCTTAAATATGGCTGAGTTTGGAATGACTGTACAACAAGCTAGTGAAGCAGCCAATATCAACTCCAACCAATTATGGCTTTCTTTGGGCGGAACTAAAATTTCAGATAGAAAACCTCGTCCGGGTAATATTTTACTACAAAACAGAACCCCAGAACGAGTAAGAGAGCAACTCAAGAAAATGGGCTATACACTTTCATTTACTGAAAGAAGTAGTGGCCCAATCAATGCTATCTTTTTTGATTGGAAGCATAATACACTCTGGGGTGGCTCTTCAAATCATGGAGAGGATTATGGTATAGCTTGGTAAATTTTAAAAAGGATTCTGAAAAGGATCCTTTTTTATTGTCTTACATATTTCGACTTCCAAGAATCAAATGCAATTTTTACATCTTGAATTTGAATATAGGATTTCAATAAATAAAGCTGATTTTTACAACGATCGAAATTTTGTTCTGGATAGGTAGCACCATAGTATAGATCACCCAAAAGATAATCTGTTCCAAAACGTAATGCCTGCATCCATATTAATATAATACCCGACATAGGCATTGCATTTATTTCAGCATCGGTTAATATACCTTTCATCGCTTTTTTATATCCTTCTATGATATTACTATAATAGGAAGCTCTTGCAAGTATAGCCTCCCAATTACAACTTGTTTCATTTTCTTCACTCAAATAGGTGCGCATCATATCACCTATATCACTTACAATGTTTCCAGGCATTATAGTATCAAGATCAATCACAATTGGCGCACCCGCATTTCTTTGAAACAATACATTGCTAATTTTAGTATCGTGGTGAATCACCCGAACAGGCAACTTATTATTGATTTCATGTCCCCAATAATGCATTAACCAAGAATAGGATTGTATGTCATGTAAGATCGTTTCAAACTTTTGAATGCGTTGTCCCTCTCCGCTTTGTAATGCATCTGAGAATTGTTTGAAGCGCAAAGAGAGATTATGAAAATCAGGTAGAATAACCTTCAACTGTGTTGCATCAAAGGAATGAAACTGAGCTGTGAAATGACCAAAAGCGTACGCTGCATTGTAAGCTTCTTCAACAGATGTAACACGTTCAATTGTAATTGAATCTTTTATAAATGGAAAGGCACGCCAACAGGTGTTTTCATCTTGCCACCAATTTCGATCTCCTGATTGGGTGAGCATTGGTAACATGATAGAATAAGTTGAATTGTTTTCTTGCAAATACTTATTCAAAAGTTCCAAATTGAAAACAATATCATTTGGCCGCTTAAATACTTGCACATTTATTTTCTGAAGAATAGCACAAGGTTCGTTGTCAACCTCTACTCGCCATGTAGTATGTAATAATCCAGAACTGATAGGGTGCAGCAAATACTCTCTTCCCGCCCAATGATACACATGTGATAAATCTACAAACTGGCTCATTGCATAGATTTAGTTTGATTTTTTACGCAGCAATGCAGCAAATAAGGTATCTGCTTTATGCTTGTATCCTGCAAAGTATTGCATATGCATACACTCTAACCCAAGTTCATTTTCAAAAAATGAAATTTGTGCTTCATTTTCATCTTTAAACACTGAACAAGTTATGTAGACCAGCCATCCATCGTTTTTAAGTATAGCTATAGTTTGTTCTATAATAGCTCTCTGTAAGGGAATGAATTTATTAAGTTGCTCTGGCTGAAAATTGTACAGACCTTCTGGAGTTCTACTCCAGGTTCCACTTCCAGAACAAGGAACATCGGCAATGACCACATCCATCATGGGTAAGTTGAATGGTATATTACCTTGGATTGATAAATCAGCTGTAAATAAATCTTCGAATTTAACATTTGCCATTTGTAAACGCTTCCGCAGTTGCGTCATCATTTGAGGGCGTACATCAGACGCATACAATGATTTTGGCTGAAGTAAATCGTGAGCAAGTATCGACTTGCCGCCACTTGCAGCACAAGCATCCCAACACATAGCTTTCCCAATCAATTCAGGAGACTGGTTGATTAATGCACTTAATACTTGCTGAGATGAGTAGTCTTGTACAACGACTTCATGATTAATCTTCAACACTTGATCAATAGGTGTAGAAGCTTCAACTGCAATGCATGTATCATTTAACAGTTCAAATGCAACGCTTGCATATTGAAGTTTTTTTTGAATAATGCTAAGCTTATTTGGACGAACACGAAGAAATACTTTTGGTTGCGCAAGATGTGAAGCTGCCCACAATTCAGCATCAATCTCATTCCCCAAAAGCTCTGCTTCGGGAAATATTTCATCGACAGCAAATATTACTTGCCCCTCTTCGACATATTTAATAATGTGCCCCCATCTTTCATCATCTGAAAGTGAACTACCTGCTTTACCCCACCTAAACCAGTAATAACAAAGAGAAGCAATTTGTTTACGGTCTTTTGATCCGTGCTTTTTATTGGCAGCAAAATAAGTTTTTAGGAACAAATGAAATGGCTGCACACCTTCATAAGAAGCAATGAGCTTTTTAGCTGTTTCTATATGTGCAGGACGAATCATATAAAAAAGTCCCGCTTTTGCGGGACTATGAAAATTTATAGTTCTAATAAAGTTTTCACTGGATCTTTCCCGAATAAAATTTGTTCAGGATTTTCAAGCAGTTCTTTTACTCGTACTAAGAAACTTACACTTTCTCTTCCATCAATTATGCGGTGATCATAGCTAAGTGCCAAATACATCATTGGACGAATTTCAACTTTTCCGTTGATTGCCATTGGACGTTCTTGTATCTTATGCATGCCCAAAATAGCACTCTGGGGAATATTAATTATGGGTGTGCTCATTAAGCTACCAAATACTCCACCATTGGTAATTGTGAAAGTACCACCAGTAAGCTCTTCCATTGTAAGCTTATTGTCGCGCGCTTTTCCTGCAAGCTCTACCACTTTCTTTTCTACATCTGCCATGCTCATGCTTTCTACATTTCGCATTACTGGTACTGTTAAACCGCGTGGAGTACTTACTGCAATACTAATATCTGCATAATCGTGGTACACTAAACTATCACCATCAATATAAGCATTCACCGCAGGCCACTCACCTAGTGCAATTGCGCATGCTTTAGCAAAAAAGCTCATGAAACCAAGGTTCACACCATGCTTCTCTTTGAATTTGTCTTTGTATTGTGCGCGCACAGCCATAACCGCCGTCATATCTACCTCATTAAAGGTAGTTAGCATGGCTGTTGTATTTTTAGCTTCTACCAACCTGCGACTAATGGTCTTACGCAGATTGCTCATTTTTTCAACACGCTTGTTACGCGTATTTAATTCCTGACCAGCATATGCTTGCTTACCTGGATGAGACAATGCTTCTAACACATCATTCTTTAAAATTTTACCACCATGTCCAGATGGTTGAATATTAGAAGCATCTACTTTTTTATCTGCTATGATTGCAGCAGCGACTGGTGTTGCTTTAACATCATTTGCCACAGCTACAACAGGTGCAGGACTTGCTGCAGGAGGTACAGGAGCTTCTTTTACAGGCTCTTCAGCAACAGCAGCAGTAGCAGGGCGTTCAGCTGTTTCATCAATTTGACAAAACAAAGAACCTATTTCTAGCGTATCACCCTCTTGTGCCAAAGTGGTTAAAATACCAGCTTGTTCAGCATTCACTTCAAAAGTTGCTTTTTCACTTTCAAGTTCAGCTATTACTTCATCACGTTCTACCCATTCGCCAGATTTACGGGTCCACTTTAATAAGGTGACTTCGTTGATCGACTCTCCTACTGTTGGCACTTTGATATCAATCATAATTTCCTCCGTACCCTTTTAAGGGTTTTAATTGTAGTTTATAATCCAAATGCGGTGTCAATAATTTGTTGTTGCTCTTTTGCATGAACCTTAGAATAACCAGTAGCTGTTGAAGCACTTGCTTTTCTACTGATTACGCCGAAGTTGATGCTGTTGAGATTCATCTTCAAGAATGAAGCTGCTCCCATATTCAGTGGCTCTTCCTGAACCCAGAACCAAGTTGCTTTATTATACTTTTTATAAAGTTCAAGCAGTTGCTTTTCTGGTAAAGGATACAATTGCTCTACGCGAACAATAGCTACATCCTGAATGCCTTCTTTTTCTTTACGCTCTGCAAGGTCAAAATAAATTTTACCGCTACAGAACAATACTTTCTTAATATCACCTCCATCAGTTTGTACAGTTGGATCATCTAAGACTTCTTTAAAGCCACCTACTGAAAATTCAGAAATATGGCTATAAGATCCAGGGTGACGAAGATTAGCCTTAGGTGAGAAGTTAATCATTGGCTTTCTGAATTGCCAAGCCAACTGACGACGTAAAGCATGGAAGAAATTAGATGCAGTTGTAATATTTGTAACCACCATATTTAACTCAGCACACATTTGCAAGAATCTTTCTAATCTAGCGCTGCTATGCTCTGGTCCCTGACCCTCGTAACCATGTGGTAACAACATAACCACCCCATTCATTCTTTGCCACTTCTGTTCTCCCGCTGCAATAAACTGATCAATCATTGTTTGAGCACCATTACAGAAATCACCAAATTGTGCTTCCCAAATTACCAAGGCATCTGGATTTGCCATAGAATAACCATATTCAAATCCTAAAACACCATATTCACTCAACAATGAGTTATAAATTTTAAAGTTGCGCTGGTTATCTTGGAAATGATTCAAGCGATTATAGCCTTTATTAGTTTGCTCATCTCTCAAGATAGCATGACGATGACTGAATGTTCCTCTCTGAACATCTTGTCCACTCATGCGCACAATTTTATTTTCGACCAAAAGACTAGAATATGCCAATAACTCTGCCGTTGACCAATCTAGCTTTTGTTCATTTTCAAGCAGCTTCTTTTTGTCTTGTAGTAATTTCTCAATCTTACGCAAAGGCTTGAAAGTGTCAGGCCATTTCATTAAACCATCGACCAATCGAGCAACTTCAGATTCAGGTATTGCGGTGTCTGGAGACTTATGAAAATCCTCTTCTGTTGCTTTTCTCAAACTTCTCCAAGCCAACTCAGGGGCTTGGTAGTGATATGGTAGCGGATTTTGTTTTACTTCATCTAATCGTTCCTGCAAATCTTGCCAGAACTTTTTCTCCATTTCCTTTGCCAACTCTTTGGCAGTAGAATCGCCTCCTTCCAAAAGTTGGTTCACATAAACTTCTCTTGGATTCAGGTGCTTATCAATTAAAGCATAGAGTTGAGGTTGTGTATATTTTGGATCATCCCCTTCATTGTGGCCGTGCTTTCTATAGCAAACCATATCAATGAAAACATCGGTATTGAATTTCTGACGATAGCGGGTTGCAATTTCTACGCAACGTACCACTGCCTCAGGGTCATCACCGTTCACATGCATTACAGGGGCTTGCACCATGGCAGCTAGTGATGTACAATAATCGGCACTTCTTGCATCATCAAAATCGGTTGTAAAACCAATTTGGTTATTGATAACAAAGTGAATGGTTCCTCCAGTATAGTATCCACGAAGATTGCTCATCTGCAATACTTCATACACAATGCCTTGTCCAGCAACCGAAGCATCACCATGAATCAATATGGGTAAAATCTTATCAAAATCGCTGTCGTATAAAACATCCGCCTTAGCTCTTGAAAATCCAACAACAACCGGATCAACAGCCTCTAAGTGAGATGGATTAGGCATCAGCTTCAAATAAATTGGCTTCCCTGAAGTTGAAATCAATTCGCTTCCATAACCCATGTGGTATTTCACATCACCACTACCCATGGTCTGATCCATGACAGCAGTACCTTCAAATTCGGAAAAAATATGCTCATAGGTTTTACCCATGATATTAGCCAAAACATTCAATCGACCTCTATGAGCCATCCCAATAGCAACTTCTTGCACATCGTGCTCAGCTGCCGTATTAATAATTGCATCTAATGCAGCAATGGTCGTTTCCCCACCTTCTAAGGAAAAGCGCTTCTGGCCAACATATTTCGTGTGTAGGAACTTCTCAAAAATTACACCCTGATTCAGCTTATCTAGAATACGTCTTTTCTTTTCCAAAGGAAGGGGCTTTGAGAATTCTTCCTCCATTTCATGGGTTAAGAAATCAATTTTCTTTTGGTCGCTGATGTATTTAAACTCAATACCAACGTGTTGTGCATAGGCTTTTTCAAGTTTGCCGATAATTTCTCGAAGCGGGGCCTGACCTAAGCCAATATAATTGCCTGCATAAAATTTTTGATCAAGGTCAGCATCAGACAAACCAAAGAAATCCAAATGCAAATTGGCTCCTCTGTCCTTTCTTGTTCGTATAGGATTGGTTTTAGCAATCAAATGCCCTTTATTGCGATAGCCCAAAATGAGTCTATAAACTCCAATTTCCTTTGTCCAATTTACTGAGCCCCCAGAAACAGGTGCACCATTGGAGGCTGGAGCTGCGCTATTTGCCAATCCTTGCGTTACAGCAAAATCAAATCCTTCAAAGAACTTCTTGAGCTCTTCGTCAACACTGTTCGGATCCTTGACAAAATCCTGGTATAAACTTTCAATATAGGCCGGATGAGAGTTCGTGATGTATGAAAAATCCTTCATGAGCAGGCTTCGCTATTTTAGGTGTCGGCAAATATCGCTCAAAAATGAACATCATTCGACCCAAAAATGCAAAGGCTTTGTTTTTTTTGGTGAATTTTTACAACCGCCAATATCCCAAGAAATTTCAATCAATTATTTGATCTTTTCTGCCACCATAATCAACCTAGGCGACTGCCTAATGTGGTACGGAGCAAGCTGATAATCTCCATATACTTCCTTGATTTGCAGGTGCTCATAGGCCATCATTTCCGTAAAATCGCCTAAAGAAAACTTAGCTACCCGCTCGGTATAGAGGTGATGTGGCGAAGGGTGAGCAGCATCCGTAATTTGAATTTGCTTATAAAAAAAGTGTTCATCGTGCCATTTGGTGATGTGAAAATCAACGCCATCTTCAATTTGATGCACCGAAGGCACCAAATGATCCTCAGAATAATGAACATTCAAATAATCCATGACTAGTTTTCCTCCGGGTTTTATACTCTGCGCCATGGTTCTTATGGCTTTTTCATGCTCTCTTTGGGTTTTGAAATACCCAAAACTGGTAAATAAGTTCCAGGCTATATCAAAATAATTCACCCAACTAGGCATCCGCATATCATGCTGAAAAAAATGTAACTTCTCATGGGCAAATTTCCTCGCTTCACGAATGCTCTCATAGGATAGATCAATGCCCGTAACGTCATAACCATATTGAGCCAAAGCCCTGCTATGACGACCTTTTCCACAAGCAATATCTAACATTTTTGCATCAGGAGCAGGTTCTAATAAATGTACGATACGATCAATAAATGCATGCGCCTCGGTATCGTCGCGGTGCTTGTATAGTAAATGATAATAATGCGAATTGAACCAGTCTTTGAACCAATTATGCTCTGCCATTCTGCAAAAGTAATCAGCCCATGAAGGAACTCGGCTTTCAGGACTTGTTAATTCAGGAAATTTTAAGATGACCTTATCAAATTCCAGAGTCAATTCAATGGACTAAAATGACCTATGTTTGCAAGCCAAAAGTCGAATATATGGCCTTAATGAAGAGCATTTCGGGCATTCGCGGAACCATTGGCGGAGCCCCAGGAAACAACCTTACCCCCTTAGATATTATACGTTTTTCTTCAGCTTATGGAACTTGGCTTCTGAAGAAACATCCTAATAATAAAAAAGTCGTAGTTGGTCGCGATGGCAGAATCAGCGGTCCAATGGTGCAAGCACTTGTTGTTAACACACTTTCTGCTTTGGGAATTGATGTGCTTGATGCAGGACTCAGCACCACGCCAACTATTGAAATGGCGGTTGTTTGGGAAGAAGCTGCAGGCGGTATTATTCTAACTGCTAGCCACAATCCGAAAGAATGGAACGCCCTTAAGTTGTTGAATGAAAAAGGTGAATTTATCAGCGGCGCTGATGGAGCAGAAGTATTGCAGTTGGCTGAAGCTGAAAATTTTCACTATGCATCAGTCGATCAGCTTGGCAAAGTAACTCATGCCAATCATTTTATTGAAAAACATATTGAAGCCATTCTTGCTCATCCATGGGTTAATAAGGCAACCATTGAAGCGGCAAATTTTTCTATTGTGGTTGACGCCATCAATAGTTCTGGCGCACTAGCAGTACCAGCATTGTTAGAGGCTTTGGGCGTGAAAAAATACACAGTGCTAAACAGTGACATCACTGGTAAGTTTGCACATAATCCCGAGCCACTCCCAGAACACCTGACTGAACTAAGCAATACCGTTGTAAAAGAAAAGGCACATATTGGTATTGCAGTTGACCCAGATGTAGATCGTCTTTGTTTTGTGAATGAAGATGGAACACTCTTTGGTGAAGAGTATACGCTAGTTGCTGTGGCTGATTTTGTACTGGGTCGTGAAAAAGGAAGCACCGTTAGTAACCTTAGTTCAACAAGAGCCCTTCGCGATGTAACTGAAAGTCATGGCTGCACCTATTATGCAAGTGCAGTAGGTGAAGTGAATGTAGTACAAAAAATGAAAGACGCCAATGCAGTAATTGGTGGCGAAGGCAACGGAGGTATTATTGTTCCCAATTTTCACTATGGAAGAGATGCATTAATAGGAATTGGTATATTCTTAACCGCTTTGGCTGAAAAAGGTGGATCGGCTAAAAAACTTCGTAGCTCCTACCCCGATTATTTTATGAGCAAAAACAAAATTGAGTTGACGGAAGGAACAAACATGTCAGCTATTTTTGAAGCTATTCAAAAGAAGTACGCGAAGAATCCCCAAAACAGCATTGACGGTTTAAAGATTGAATTTGACAAAGATTGGGTTCATTTAAGGCCAAGTAATACGGAACCTATTATTCGTATTTATGCTGAAAGTCAATTTGAAACCACAGCTCACAATATTGCAAAAAAAATAATGGAAGACATTCGTGAAATCATGAATGGTAGCCGCTAATTTTTTGACAACACACACAAACCGCTCATATGGATAGAATTTATTTTGACAATGCTGCAACCACTGCACTCGACCCAACTGTGTTGGAGGCAATGATGCCTTATTTAACAACACATTTTGGCAATCCATCTTCTATTTACAGTTATGGAAGAGAGAGCAGGCTAGCAGTTGAAAACGCAAGAAAAACAGTAGCCAAAATATTAAATGCTCATCCAGCAGAAATATTTTTCACAAGTGGTGGCACCGAAAGTAGCAATACAGCTATTCATGCAGCAATTTTTAATTTAGGTTGCACGCATATCATAAGTTCCCCAATTGAGCACCATGCCACACTCCATACTATTGAACATTTACATAAACAAGGCGCAGCTGCATTAAGTTATGTGCGTGTGTTACCAAATGGACATATTGATCTAGAACATTTGGAAGAGTTGTTATCACAATCAGATGAAAAATGCTTAGTCACTTTAATGCATGCGAATAATGAAATTGGTAATATCACGGACATATTTGCGGTAGGAAATCTCTGTAAGCAATATAATGCCATTTTTCACAGCGATACCGTACAAACCGTTGGGCATTTCCATTTTGACCTCAGGAATACACCAGTGCATTTTATAACTGGCGCAGGGCATAAGTTTCATGGACCAAAAGGCATAGGAATATTGTACATTAATGAAAATGTGAAGATTCAGCCTTACATACATGGTGGAAGTCAAGAAAGGAACATGCGTGCAGGTACAGAAAATTTGTATGGTATTGTTGGTTTTGCAAAAGCACTTGAAATAGCTACTCAAAATCATGAAGAAGAAAAGAAACATGTTTTAGAGATTAAACATTACATGCGCGATCAACTAAAAAAGCATATTACTGGTGTGCATTTTAATGGGGATGTAGATGGGAATAGTTTATATACAGTTCTTAATGTGAGTTTCCCTAAAACTGAAAAAAGTGAAATGATTTTATTCAACTTAGATATTCATCAAATTTGCGCCTCTGGTGGCAGTGCTTGTACAAGTGGCGCAGACGCTGGAAGTCATGTTATTAGAGCAATCAATAATAACCCTAATCAAGTGGCTGTTCGCTTTTCGTTCAGCAAATTCAATAAGAAGGAAGAAGTGGACATTGTCATTGAAAAGCTCAAAGATTTAATTTAAACGTTGAAAATAAATCTGTAATTTAAGTCGTTAAAACACTCACAAACTTTTATTTATGAAAAAATTATTTTTTGCAATTATTGCCTTAACATGGTTAAATACAAACTCAACCAATGCACAGAATAAAGTCCCTATGGCTGTTTTTGCGGAAGTAGGTGGACCAGGCTTAGCTTCAATTAATTTTGATACCCGCTTTGCTAAGAAATCTACAGGATTAGGTGCAAGAATTGGCGTAGGCGGATTTAGTGTTGAAGGCACTGGGGTTACTTTTGTTCCCGTTGGTGTTAACTACTTGTTAGGTAAAGACAATAAAAACTTCTTTGAAATTGGCGGCGGTGTAACTTATGCCAATGTGAGCGATCGTTCTTTTTCTGATGGAAGTATTTTCGAAGGCTCATTTGGACATTTGAATTTTGGTTATCGTCTTCAGCCTGCAAATGGAGGTTTCTTTTTTAGAGCAGCTATTAACCCCATTTTTGGAAGAGGCTACTTCTTACCATATTACGCAGGTCTTGCTTTTGGATACTCATTTTAATAAGCAACCTTTTAAAATAAAAATGCCTCGAAAATTCGGGGCATTTTTTATTAAGAATCATTCAATCTTATTCTTCCTGATCCCAGTCATCTGCTTGTAAAGATCCAAAATTCATAATGCCACCCATCAAGTCTTGGAAGACAATCTTACCATCAATATTCTTTTTGCTAATCATTGAATAAGCTGCTAGCCCATGTAATACAAATTCCATTAATAATGATTGTTCAGCTTGATTAGCCATATGAAAGTATTTCTTCACAAAACTGTCTAAACCACTAACTTTTTTCAAAGCCGTTATTTTATCCGCATCTTTCATATCTAGTAGCAAGTCAAGTTGCTGACCGCTATTAAACCATTGCACTATTGTTTGATAAGGATCTGAAGTCGATTGTTCCTCCTCAGTAGTTTTCTTTTTCTTCTTTTTTGCTTGCTCTGGATTTGGGAAATATTGAACAAATAAAGTCCTGATGGCTTTCTCAATTAAATGAACAGCAACCTGATAAGGTCCTTCTTGTTCTCCTTCATATACTAATTCAATCTTTCCAGTAATTGCTGGTACAATTGAAAGTATATCAGAAATCCAAACCTGCGATTTTTTTTCGTTGTGCAATAAAGTTCTTCTTTCTGCACTGCCTAATGCAGTTTCAAATGCAGCAATGGTTAATCGTGCACTTACCCCACTCTTCCTATCAACATATTCACTTTGTCGGGCCTCAAATGCAACTTGTTCTATCAATCGCTTGGCTAAGTCACTTACTTGAATCTTTTCAGCCTGTTCTACACCAATGGTTGCTTCTTGCTCAGTAATTGCTAAAGCCACTTCCATAGAATTTGGATAATGAGTTAGAATTTGACTTTCAATCCTATCCTTAAGAGGTGTAACAATACTACCTCTATTGGTATAATCTTCGGGATTAGCTGTAAATACAAATTGAATATCCAGTGGCATACGTAACTTAAAGCCACGTATTTGTACATCGCCCTCTTGTAAAATATTGAATAATGCTACTTGAATACGGGCCTGCAAATCGGGTAATTCATTTATAACAAAAATGCATCTGTTACTTCGCGGGATAATGCCATAATGAATAACACCCTCATCAGAGAAACTTAGTCGAAGATTGGCAGCTTTGATTGGGTCTATATCTCCAATTAAATCTGCTACACTCACATCAGGCGTTGCTAATTTTTCTGCATATCGCTGTGAACGATGCACCCAAGCAATAGGCGTATCGTCGCCTTTTCTTGCCAGCATATCAATAGCATACCTGCTGATTGGGTGAAAAGGATCATCATTGATTTCACTTCCTTCTACAATTGGCATATACTCATCAAGTAAATCTACCATTTGTCTTGCCATACGTGTTTTTGCTTGTCCGCGTAAACCCAAATACAAAATATTATGTCTACTTAACAAAGCACGCTCGGTATCAGGAATAACAGTATCCTCATATCCCAATATTCCAGGGAAAGGATTTTCTTTTTGTTTGATTCTTTGAATGAGGTTACCACGAATTTCTTCTTTCACCGACTTAGAGCGATAGCCCGATTGCTTCAACTCTCCGAATGTGTGTATGTGTTGTATGTCCATTATCATTAAAACATTGTTTTAGTCTTACCACTCTCAAAATCCTTGAATACAAAAGACCCCAAATTATCTAGCCCTGCAAAAAAGGCTTTACCATGATTCATTTCTGTAAATTCTTCCACAAACTTTTGCAGATAAGGATCACTAGCAATCATGAAAGTTGTAATTGGAATTTTTAATTTTTTACATTGTGCAGCCAAATTCAAGCATCTATTAACCACCTTTCTGTCTAATCCAAAACTATTTTTGTAGTACTTGCCCCCTATTTTTAAACAAGTGGGTTTCCCATCGGTAATCATAAAGATTTGCTTATTGCTATTCTTCCTTCTCCGTAACAAATCCATGGCCATTTCCAATCCAGCAACAGTATTGGTATGGTAGGGTCCAACTTGTAAATAGGGTAAATCTTTAATCTCCACCTGCCAAGCATCGTTTCCAAAAACAACAATATCAAGGGTATCTTTAGGATATTTGGTTGTAATAAGTTCACTCAAAGCCATGGCAACCTTTTTAGCTGGGGTAATTCGGTCTTCGCCATATAGAATCATACTGTGACTAATATCAATCATGAGTACGGTAGAAGTCTGTGCTTTGAAATCCGTTTCACGGATATGCAAATCTTCTTCTGACATGCGAAAACTTTCTATACCATGGTTGATTTGCGCATGTCGAATGCTTTCTGTAAAATCAATTTGTTCTAAGGTATCTCCAAACTGAAAAGGTCTGGTATCTGAATTTTGCTCATCCCCTTTTCCGAATTTTGATGTAGCGTGGTTGCCAGGTTTTGATTTTTTCAGTTGACCGAAAATTTCTTCAAGGCTTTTTTTCCGTATGGTACTTTCCGACTTAGCGGTTATTTTAAACGAACCATCAGCTGGATTTTCTGAGAGATACCCCTTCGCTTTTAGCTCCTCAATAAAATCACCCATTCCATAGTCATCGTTCGTCAAATTATATTTTCTGTCTAACTGATTCAACCAATCAAGCGCTTCTGATGCATCTCCATTGGTATACGTCAATAGTTGGACAAATAAATCCAGCAATTGCTGGAATTTATTCTCCTCATTAGAATTGATGCGAAAAGCTTCGAATCTATATCCTTTCATATCTGAAAACTACTGTATTTGTGTCTAACGTACAAGCTATGTTTTGGTTGAAAAGGAATAAAAAAAGTCCCGCATTTTCATGTGGGACTTGAATTTTACTTTTCTTCCGCTGGCATTACTTTACCCGGAATACTCATGCCTTCATACATCTGTTTTATTTGTCTTAAGCCCTCTAAATAGTTTTTAGCAATGTTTTTCTCTTGCTCCATATTCATTGCATGCACACCAGTAAGCGAATTATAGTAACGCATTTGTTGAGTCAAGTCTTTCTCTACTAATGCCGATACTTTTTTTGCAAGCTCCTTTGCTTCGGCTCTATAACATGCATCAATAAACATCAGAGAATTTCTGTTATGTAAATTGGCCCTACTAATCATTCCATATGGCATGTTTTCATCAATGATCAATTGATCTGCTTTCTCTAATACCTTACGCGCTTCTTCTTTTCTATTCTTATTCACCAAGTCAATAGCCAATTCTGTATAAGCCATTCGAATAGTATTTAAGTGACGCCTGTTTTCTTCGTCAAAATACACACCTGGAATATTCGCATTACCCGATGCAAATACATTCATCACCTTATCCATCATCCAATTTGTATTGATATTGTCTTGATAAACTGGAACAAATCGAAACGCAAGTCCATCGCGACGTAGGTACTCGTCAAATCCTAATTCTACACCAGGATTGGTAAAATAAATAGGGCGCTTCCAACCATTGGCTGCAATAATATTCAAAACAGTTGCATCATTCTTCATCATTGCACCTTTAGGAAACTCAAAACGAATTTCATTCACTACACTATCGGTGGCATTAACAGTTCCATTTGCAAGTACTAATTCTTTATTAACTGGAACAGAGAATTTTCTTACAGGGAAGCTATGTAAAGGTTCTCCACGAGTATTGTCCATAGTTGCAGGATCATCACTTCCTACATAATTTTTCATTACATCATACAAATCATAGAATCTATTCTCTGGAATATTTGGACGTGGAGCATAAACACTATAGTCGCGCTTACGGCCTTCAATTTGATCAGCAGACCAAATTACATCTATTGGATCACTTTCGTTGATCTTATAGCGAAGCTGATTGATATACCAATCAATACCCAATAAGCTATAGTTCACTACTCGCACATCTCTACGAATGCCTTCTACCTCTTGAGCATACCACAAAGGGTAAGTATCGTTATCTCCAAAAGAGAAAATAATGGCATTGGGTGCACAACTCTCTAAATAGTTTTTAGCCAAATCTCTTGCAATTTGCTTTTTACTACGATCGTGATCGTCCCACTCTTGTTGTGCCATTAAGCCGGGAACAGCAAGTAAACAAACTACGGTTGCAACACCAGCCGCGGTTACTTGAGAGAGCTTCTTTTGTAACAAATTCGCTATAAACAAAACTCCTAAACCAATCCAAACAGCATATGCATAAAAGCTACCCACAAAAGCATAGTCACGCTCTCTAGGCTGATAACCTGCTTGGTTTAAGTATAAAATAATTGCAAATCCAGTGAAGAAGAATAACAAGAAATTGATGAAAGCATCTTCACGTTTCTTACGATGCTGATAAACCCATCCAAGAATACCCAATATAAAAGGCAACATAAAGAGTTTATTATTGGCCTTGTTATTTTTCATACTATCAGGTAGCTCTGCTTGACTACCGTACAACAATCCATCAATAAAAGGTATACCAGTAATCCAGTTTCCATCACGAACATTACCTGTAAACAATCCTTGTACATCATTTTGCTTTCCTGAAAAATTCCACATGAAATAGCGGAAGTACATCCAATAAAACTGATAGCCTAAGAAGAAGCGAATATTATCGCCTTGGTTAGGAGCTCTTTCATATTCACCTTGCTGCGTTTTACCAATGTTCATAAACGATGCATAGTAATCGGCGTGATACTGATCATTGCTTGCATCCCACATTCTTGTAAGAACCATTTTATCTTCAGGAGCATAAACGTAGTTCAACTCTCTTCCTACTTCAATGTAAGAATCTTTACCTTTTTGATAACGCTTTCCGCCTTCTTTATAATCAACTGGACGAGCAGTAAATTTTTGTCCATATAACAATGGAAAATCACCATACTGCTCTCTACCCAAGTACCCTACCAAACTCATAGGATTATCAACGTTATACATATCAACCGAAGGGTCTGCTGCACTTCGGATCATGGTGGTTAGATAAGTTGAATAGCCCACCAACATAAACGCAAAACACCAAAGAGACAATTTCAAATAATACCAACTTTTCTTAGCTGCATATTTTAATCCAACAGCAATTAAAACAGCAATTAAAACAAAGAAGAATCCAAATCCAGTAAAGAACGGTGCCCCCAAACTATTTGTAAAGAACAAATCAAATTTTCCTGCGGCTTTAATGGTGTATTGAATAACCGCTACTTGAACAATGCCCGTCAATACACAGCTCATTACAAAGAAGATATACGCTCCACCATAAGCAGCTTTCTTTTGTGAGTTTCTGCTTTCAAAAAAGAACAATAATCCATAAGCAATTAAAACACCTAAGATCACCAATCCTGCATAGGTAGGATCCATTCCTATACCTCTCTCAGGAGAAGCCTCTCCGTTTGCCTTTATAATAGCACCCACAAATGCCAAAGCTCCTCCAATTCCTAATATTTTTATAAATCCAGCTCTTAGTTGAGCATAGTTAAATGTTTCTCTTTTCTTGTAATAATATACCATTACAATAGCTGGGATCGTCAGTAGGTTTAACAAGTGAACACCAATTGACAAACCCATCATGAAGAAAATAAATACAATCCATTTATCGGCACCTGGCTGTTCACTAGCGTGCTCCCATTTCAAAATAGCCCAAAATACAAGCGCTGTGAAGAAAGACGACATTGCATAAACTTCACCTTCAACTGCACTGTACCAAAAAGAATCACTAAAAGTGTATGCCAAAGCACCTACAGCACCAGCACCCATGATACTTATTAACTGATAAGTTGACACAGAACCGTGCGCATCAACCTGCATAATTCTTCTAGCAAAGTGCGTGATGGTCCAAAAAAGGAAAAGAATGGTAAACCCACTTGCAAGGGCATTCATAATATTTACGGCCTTTGCAGCAGTAAAAGGGTTATCTCCAAATAAGATGATAAAAAATCGACCTAACAATACAAATAATGGTGCTCCAGGGGGGTGCGGAATTTGAAGTTTGAAACAGCTACTCACGAATTCGCCACAGTCCCATAAACTACCGCCAGCTTCTGCGGTAAGAATATAAACACTTGAAGCAATGAAAAAAATGATCCAACCTGTAATGTTATTGATCTTCTTAAAATGCATGGTCGTTTTGGTTTTTAAGCGAAGCAAACCTAACTGAAAAAAAGGAAACCTATTCATTCAAAATGTGAAAATTAGGCTTGAAGTGTCCATTCTTCTTAATTTTGCCGCCCATGAGCCAAAACAAGCGTGTTGCATTTCATACTCTAGGCTGTAAGCTGAATTTTTCAGAAACCTCCACATTAACCAGATTAATGGAAAAAGAGGGATTTGAAAAACGCGGTTTTGACGAAGAAGCAGATGTATATGTTATTAATACATGCTCTGTAACCGATAATGCCGATAAAGAGTGCCGACAGTTGGTCAGACGCATTCAAAGACGTGCTCCAGAAAGCATGGTGGTCATAACAGGTTGTTATGCTCAGCTAAAACCTAAAGAAATAGCTGAAATTCCTGGGGTTGACTTGGTTTTGGGAGCTGCTGAAAAATTCAATATTGCGGAACATATTCGAGAGCTAACCAAAGGAGATAGTGCAAAAATCTGCAGCTGCGACATTGAAGATGTGACTGGATTTACGAGTTCATATTCCTTAAATGATAGAACAAGAACCTTTCTAAAAGTACAAGATGGCTGTGACTATGGATGTACTTTTTGTACCATTCCAATGGCTCGCGGTAAAAGCAGAAGCGACACAATAGAACAGGTCGTGAAAAATGCTGAATTACTTGCAGAAAAAGGAGTTAAAGAAATAGTGCTCACGGGTGTTAATCTAGGTGATTTTGGAAAAGGGCCAAATGGTGATGGACCCGCAGGTATTAACCAAAGGACAGAAAATTTTTATCATCTTATCCAAGCGCTTGATGAGGTGGAGGGTATTGAGCGATTTAGAATTTCAAGTATTGAACCCAATTTGTTGACCAACGAAATCATTGACTTTGTTGCTGAAAGCAAACGTTTTATGCCACACTTTCATATCCCCCTCCAAAGTGGTAGTAATGAGGTTTTAAGGTTAATGAGAAGAAGGTATCAGCGAGAATTGTACACAGAAAGGGTAGCTAGAATAAAAGAAAAAATGCCCCATTGTGCTATAGGGGTGGATGTAATTGTTGGCAGCAATGGGGAAACTGAAACCTATTTTAAAGAAACCTTCGATTATCTCCACAGTTTAGACATATCCTATTTGCATGTTTTCACTTATTCCGAAAGAGATAATACCAAAGCACTCGAAATTGATTATGTTGTTCCAGTTGCAGTAAGAAATGAAAGAAATAAAATCCTGCGCAACCTCAGTTATATGAAAATGCAATTTTTCACTCAACAGTTTAAAGGTAGCAGTAGGAAGGTTTTATGGGAATCGGCTAATAGAAATGGCATGATTGAGGGCTACACAGACAATTACATTCGTGTTCAAGCACCATTCCAAGAAGAATGGTGTAATCAAATTATGAATTGGGGAATTTAGTCCATTAAACTTTCAAGTATTTTGTAAAACCTTGTACCAATAAGCACTGCGCATATCCATAGCTCATCATTACAACTACACCAAGAAATGATTCTTTAAAGAAAAAATTATCTAAAGCTAAAACCGCATCACTCAATAAAAACAAGCCTGCGCCAGGAATAAAATACTGGATAGCCAAGTTCCGCAGCGTTTTACTCGATGCAATATTCGTTGCAGTTACTGCCATCATACATATCACACACATATAAATTACAACAGGAACTTTTAGGTCTCCTAAATTTGGCTCTACATATTTATAGACCTGAGAACTTGCAATAATTGCTATTACTGCCCCAAAAAAAGCTTCAGTTCCTTTTACTAACTGAATTGGCTTAGCCCTTATAAAGAAAATAATGTAAAGGATGTGAGTAATTAAGAAAGATACCATTCCCAGTAAAAAAAACAGGTTACTACTGTTTTTCTCCTTTAACAAAAAAAAGTCACCAAGCCACGAGAAAATCAAAGCTACCGTTATTAAACTGGTAGAAACTGCATACTTTTTCGACTTAGTATTTGTCCAAAAGTAAACTAGTAAAACCGGCATCAACAAGAGCTTAAAATAGGCATGGTACTTATTTAGCTCTAAATAAAGAACAGCACAATCTGCAAACAAAATAAGCCAAAATATAAGGATGCCGTGTTTTTTTAGGAGTTGCATATTAAATATCTAAAATATGTACGAAAGTAATTGCTTTCGAGCAATACTAAAACTGTGCATTTAACATATTTATGCATACACAAATGAACTTTAAGTTGATTTGCACACTTATTTTTGCGCCTATGACCTTGGATGAAGAAAAGTTTTTGAATTATTGGACCGTAGCCAGAAAGAACTACTTTAAGAGCCCTATGGCATACTTAAAAGGCTTTTCTGGTGGCATTGTTTTAGGTGTTTTCATTGTTTTGCTCATCGCTTCGGGTTGGTACCAAAGAGCAAATATGGTGGCCAATGCCCAAGCTAATCCATTTGTATTGCTATTGGTGATTATTGCTGTTTCTGCAGGAATGGGATTTATTTATAGGAGGTTTAAATGGGAAATGAATGAACAGAAATATGCCGAGCTAATGCACAAAAAAAATTCTTCAATATTCTCTTCCCCATCAGAAGAGATATCTAATAATCAGCAAATATTACCTCAAATAACCCAACATCATGACCAAAACTAGCTTAGGATTACTTTCAATTGTTTTTACTTTCATTGCAATTTCATGGGCCTGTACCCCACAACAAACAGGTTGTACTCCTGTTCCACCATCTGCCGAAAGAACTGAAATGATTAATTACTGTAACAGAAAAGGGATCAATTTTACCGAGCATCCAAGTGGACTGCTTTATGAAATTATACAGCCTGGGGCAGGTTTACAAGCAAATGCAAATTCAAGGATTTTTATTACCTATGAGGGCAGACTTTTCAACGACAGCATTTTTGATGCTATGAGCAACCCTGCATTATCTGGTTGGATCTTAAACTCCTTAATTGATGGCTGGAAAATAGGTATTCCTTTGGTTAGAAAAGGAGGACGAATAAAACTGGTGATACCATCTGCATTGGCATATGGCTGTACTGGTGCACCAGGCTCACCTGGCCGTGTAAGCATCCCAGCCAACTCGCCATTATATTTCGAAGTAAACCTCCTAGATGTTCAATAAATAAATTGCATTTTTTAAAGGGCCGGAAACATATAGTTTCTGGCCTTTTTGCTTTTATTCGGAAATATTCTTCATTCCCCTATCTTTGCCGCTCTCAAAATTTACGTAAATACCCTAATTATGCAACTGAAAGGCTTAGTGAGATTTTTTGCTATTGCGTTGATTATCATCTGTGTGTACCAACTTTCCTTTACATGGATTGTGCGCAATCATGAAGGCGCAATGGGCGAAAAAGCCGATGCTTGGATGGCAGCCAATTATGCCAAACCTGAACAAAAGTATTCTACCGATAAAGTGCTGCAAGAATTGTATGCTGACTCTCTAAAAGAAAAGAGAAGAGAGCGCCTTCAGCAATTACTCGATAGTACTAAAGACACCAAAATTGGTCCTTTTGGTCTAACCACTTATAGAAGCGCAAAGGATAAAGAGCTTTTGCTAGGCCTTGATTTACAAGGCGGGATGAGTGTAACCATGGAAGTTGGTCTTGATGGCTTAATTCGTTCTCTAGCTAATTACACCAAAGACCCAGCTTTTAATGCAGCACTTGATGCCGCTGTTAAAAGAAAAGCAAACAGCAATGCCGATTTGATTTCATTATTTAATGAAGAATTCAATAAAGCAATCCCAGCTGGTAAACTTGCACCTTACTTTACAGTAAGAAGTAATGGTAAAATTAAATTTGATGCAGACAATACAACTGTTCTTACTTATTTAAAAGAACAAGCTGGATTGGCATTTAATAATACTTTCCGAATCTTAAGAAATCGTATCGATAGATTTGGTCTTGCATCACCTACAATTAATCCTGATGAAGCAAAAGGTATTATTAATGTTGAATTAGCTGGTGTTACAGACCCTGAAAGGGTTCGTAAATACCTACAATCAACTGCAAACCTTCAATTTTTTGAGGTTTATAACCTAAATGAAATTGGTGAAGCGCTATTAGCTGCTGATCAAGCCGCTGAAAACTATTTAACTGGTGCAGAAACAACTAGTGAAACTGTAACTCCTAAAACAGAAGCTGCAAATTCAAAAGCTGAAACTGACAATAAAGAAGACACTACGCAAACTGCTACAATTTCGGGTTTGAAAAAAAGCGATACAAACGCTACTGCGAAAGCAAAAGCTGATACCAATCAGTTAAAGCCCAATCAAGCTCCTATTCGTCAATTGATCCAATTTACTCAGCCTTATCAAGGTCCTGGTGGTAAAGTTATCATGCCCGCTGCTTTGGGTTATGTACAAACAAAAGATACCAACAAACTTGGCAACTTACTCCGTTTAGATGTTGTTTCGAATAAACTTCCTAGCAACGCCCGCTTCATGTTCGGTAAAGTTGATAGCGATGATCCATCATCGAAGAATATCTTAATGCTCTATGCTATTAAAACTCTTGATAATGGTCAAGCTGAATTAGAAGGGGAGCATGTAACCGAAGCTTCTCAGGATTATGATGAGAGAGGTCGAGTTGCAATCAAAATGAACATGGATAAAGTGGGTGCAAATATTTGGGCTAAAATGACTGGAAGAAACATTGATAAGCCAATTGCCATTGTACTTGACAACTTTGTTTATTCTGCTCCAACTGTGAACGATGCCATCACAACAGGTAATTCTCAAATTTCAGGCAGCTATTCTATTAAAGAAGCGCAAGATCTAGCTGAAATTTTAAAGAGCGGTAAGCTACCAGCACCTGCCAAAATTGTACAGGAGCAAATTGTAGGTCCAACTCTTGGAGCTGCTGCAGTTAAAGGCGGCGCGCTGTCATTTGGCATTTCATTCTTGGTCATATTTGGTTTAATGCTGGTGTATTACAATACAGCAGGCTGGGTTGCTAATATTGCATTACTGCTTAATTTACTATTTACAATAGGAATTCTTGCTGCCCTAGGATTTACTTTAACTGCCCCTGGTATTGCCGGCTTAGTTTTAACTATTGGTATGGCTGTTGATACGAATGTGGTAATTTTTGAACGTATAAAAGAAGAGTTAGTAAAAGGGAAAAATTATCCTGCTGCAGTAAAAGACGGTTACAATCGATCGCTAGCTCCTATTTTGGATGGTCATATTACCAGTTTATTAACTGCATTTATATTAGCTTACTTTGGTCTTGGACCAATCTTAGGATTTGCCACAACTCAAATTATCGGTCTATTCCTTTCAATGTTTTGTGGTATACTCGTATCAAGACTAATTACAGATATTTATACCAGCAAAAACCGTCACTTTAACTACTTCACTGCTATTTCTAAAAAAGTATTTGCTCACGCTCAGTACAAATTCATAGAATTTAGAAAAGTAGCCTACATTATCTCTGCTTTAGTATTCGTTCTTGGAATAGCCACATTTTTCTATGGATTTGATGAAGGCGTTGAATTTTCGGGCGGCAGAAGCTATACTATAAAATTTGATAAGCCTGCCGATGTAGAAGAAGTTCGTGGTGACTTGAAAACTGCATTTGGAGAAGCACCTATTATTAAAACGGTACAAACAAATAGTCAACTAAATATTACTACAGCTTTTAAAATCAAAGAAAGTGGTAACAATATTGACTCTTTGGTTGAAAACACTTTGTTTAACGGGCTAAAAAAACACCTGCCTGAAAACTTATCTTACAGAGAGTTTAGTACACAATTTATTCAAAGTTCACAAACAGTGTTGCCTACCATCTCTGACGATTTAAAGTCAGGAGCCCAAAAGGCTACATTGTTAGCAGTAGTTGTAATATGTCTTTACATTTTCATACGATTTAATGATTGGAGGTATTCACTTGGAACTATTTTCGCTTTAATGCACGATGTTTTTGTAATATTAATTGTATTCAGCTTCGCACGTAGTTTTGTTCCATTCCCATTAGAAATAGATCAGCATTTTATTGCTGCAATTCTAACGGTGATAGGTTTTTCAATCAATGATACAATTATTGTTTATGATAGAATTAGAGAAGATGGGTCTTTGTATCCATCTATGGATAGATCTTCATTAATTAACAAAGCAATTAATGAAACATTGAGTAGAACCTTAATGACCTCATTAACTGTATTTTTGACTATCCTTATTCTGTTTATTTTTGGGGGAGAAGTTACAAGAGGATTTGCATTTGCAATGTTAGTAGGTGTAATTACAGGTATATACTCTTCTGTATTCGTAGCTGCTCCTATTTTGGTTGATTTTGGAAAAAATAGACCACTTGGGAAAAAAGCTCCCGCTGAACCCAAAAAATCAGCATAATTAAAAGCCGGATCTAGTAATAGATTCGGCTTTTTTCATAGCAATAAAAAAAAGCTCCTCGTATATCGAAGAGCCTTTTTTGTGAATATGATCGTTTATTATACTGCGAAACTGGTTCCACATCCACAAGTCTTACTTGCATTTGGATTTGAAAAAGTAAAACCACGACTATTTAAACCACCTTGCCAGTCAATTTCCATTCCAAATAAATACAACTGATGGCCGGAATTCATAATACAAGGAATTCCTTCAACCTCAAAAGCCTCATCGCCTTCTTGAACAACATCAAATCCTAATACATAGGTCATACCACTACAACCACCACCTTTCACCCCTACGCGTAATTTCTGATCCTTATTAAAATCAGGTTCAGCCATTAAACGTTTAATTTCTTCAATTGCACCGGCTGTAAAGGAAACTGGAATTTGTATCGTAGCACTCATGTCTTCAATCTTTTGCACAAAATTATTGCATGTGCCCATTCTTCCCACTTTTGAATGTTTCGCTAAACGGAAAACCTAATGAACGTATTTTTGCCAAAAAATTTATGATTGACCAAACGGTCTTCTACGCTGTTATTATTGCTCTGCTTTTTGCTGGCTTTACAGCTTATCTCATTTTCCTGCAAAAAAAAGCTGGCACTCCAAAAGTTGCAGCAAGCTCAGAATCTACTCTTCAACTTCAGCTACAAGCTTATGAACGTTTAACACTTTTGGTTGATCGTATAGCTTTGCCGAACCTTATACAAAGGGTTTATCAACCCGGACTAACAGCGGTTGAGTGGCAAATACTGCTTACTAAAACCTTAAGAGAAGAGTTTGAATACAATATTACACAACAGGTTTATGTGAGCGCCGATGCTTGGAAAGCTGTTAAAAATCTGAAAGAAAAGAATCTGCTCATTATTAATCAAGCCGCTACTACCCTTTCATCTGAATCTTCTGGAATGGACTTAAATAAAAAAATTCTTGCTTTTTTGGCGGAAGACACAGCTGGCAAACTTCATGATACTGTATCCGAAATATTGAGTTATGAAGCTAAACAGCTTCTTTGATAAAGATTCGTGAAACTGATTTTCGTCATACTGCCATGAATAGGCAAATCTTATTTTTATGCATCTTTAAACAGATTCTATGTCAGATAAAAAAGTTTTTACCGATAGCGGTATTGAAATAAAGAACCTATATACCGCAAAAGATATTCCTTCTTCCATTAAAAACGAGCAACCTGGTGAGTTCCCCTATACTAGGGGAGTTCAACCTGATATGTATAGGGGGAAGCTATGGACAATGCGACAGTACGCTGGTTTTTCCACAGCTGAAGAGAGTAATAAAAGATACCATTATCTGCTATCACAAGGCGTCATGGGATTGAGTGTGGCATTTGACTTACCAACCCAAATTGGTTACGACAGCGATCACGCACTCAGCGAAGGTGAGGTTGGCAAAGTAGGGGTTGCTATTGATAGTATTGAGGATATGCAAATCTTGTTCAAAGGAATTACACTTGAACAGATTTCAACATCTATGACTATAAATGCAACTGGTTACATACTTCTTAGTTTGTATGTTGCTCTCGCAAAACAACAGGGAGCAGATCTGAAAAAAATTAGCGGCACTATTCAAAATGATATTCTTAAAGAATATGCCGCGAGAGGAACATATATCTATCCACCTAAACCTTCTATGCGCATCATCACAGATATTTTTGAGTGGTGTAGCAAAGAACTTCCCAAGTGGAATACTATATCCATTTCAGGATATCATATTCGCGAAGCAGGAAGTACTGCAGTGCAAGAAATTGCTTTCACTTTAAGCAATGGTAAAGCTTATGTGCAAGCTGCATTAGAAAAAGGTCTCGATATAAATGTGTTTGGCAAGAGACTCTCCTTTTTCTTCAACGCACACAACAACCTTTTTGAAGAAGTTGCAAAATTTAGAGCAGCCAGAAGAATGTGGGCAAAAATGATGAAAGACCTTGGCGCCACCGATCCAAAGGCAATGATGCTGCGCTTTCACACACAAACTGGAGGAAGTACTTTAACAGCACAACAACCTTTGAATAATGTGGCTCGTGTTACAGTTCAAACACTTGCAGCAGTTTTAGGCGGCACACAAAGTTTACATACCAATGGATTCGATGAAGCACTTAGCTTACCTACAGAACAGGCTGCGAAACTAGCTTTAAGAACGCAACAAATTGTTGCTTTTGAGAGTGGTGCTGCAGACACTGTAGATCCACTTGCTGGAAGTTACTATGTTGAGGCACTCACGCAGGAAGTAGAAGACGCAGCATGGCAACTGATTGCAAAAATTGATGCAATAGGAGGTAGTGTAAGCGCAATTGAACAAGGATTTATACAAGATGAAATTGCCAGAAGCGCGTATGATTATCAAAGACAAATTGAAAGTGCAGAAAAAATTATAGTAGGTGTCAATAAGTTTCAATCAGATGAAGCAAATGATACCCCTGTATTTAAAATTGATGATAGTATTCGTGTCATTCAATCTGAAAAACTAAAAGCGCTTAGATCAAAACGAGATGCTACCAATCATTCTCAAGCATTAGAAGCTATTCGAGCTTCAGCAGTAGAAAATAGAAATATAATGCCTCATGTTATTCATGCAGTTGAGCATTTTGCAACACTTGGTGAAATTGCTGATGTTTTAAGAGATTTATACGGAGAGTACAAGTCTTAATACCAAAAAAGCGACCCTGAGTGGTCGCTTTTTCATGCTAGTATTATATTGCATGACTCCCAATTTCATTCAATTAGTACTTTTATCTTCTTTCCAAGTCCAATCTCCAAAATTTTATACAGTGTTGTAAGCTCTGGTTCTATCAAGTCACTTTCAACTCTAGAAATATAGCTCTTACTTGTACCACTTAATTCTGCTAATTCTTTTTGTGTTATTCCTTTTACTTCTCTTGCGTCCCTAATAATTGAACCAAAAAAAAATCGGCTTCTATCATTTTTTAGAGGATGACTATACTTAAAAAGTAAATCTGGACTAAGCTCAAAAGGATGTGAAATTTTATTTCCCTTCAAATCAATCAATTCGATTTGAATATTCTTCCAAGAAAGCGTATTATTTCGTAGAGCAACCTTTTTAAATTCAGATTGCTTCAAAAGAATATACTCTGGGTCTCTCTTAGATAATTTCCACATCTTAAATATCTCCAAAAAATCAATTACACGCGTTTCTCCATTGTTAAAAACACAATAAATAGTAAAGTCCTTTATCCGCAGAATCTTTAAAATTCGAGGTGTTTTTATTTTATTTTTCATTTTCGAAGGTGTGGGTCTAGTTGATTAAAGTTATGCATCAAGAATTTTTGTATACTTGGAGAACTAGCCCAATCAATAACCTGCTTATATACCTTACTAGGAAAATAACCAGCATAGGTTTGCAAATTTTGTACCTCAATCAAAATTTCATACTCTGCATATATAGCGTGAAAATGGGGAGGCAAATGTTCTCGCGCATACATGTCTATCTTTATTGAATTAATTAAATGGATAGTGGGCATTATCGGTTAACTTTAGAAAATAAAGATACCAAATTTGGTATCTTTTTCAAAAAAATATTTACGTGCCTAAATCCAAATTTTGACGAAATATTTACTGCCCCTTACTATCCAGTATAACAGGCGTGTTTCCCCGGCCCATGATAATTACTTTGCTGTTTTCGCTAGTGGCCAACTCTTTCATTGCCTTAATTTGCTCGTATTGCAACTGGCGCTCCGTTAAGCTTTCATTAATAATGCGCTGATAGTCTGAAATACCTTTAGCTTCTACCCTTTTTCTTTCTGCTTCCTGCGTTTCTTTCTGTAAAACAAACTGCATTTTTTGAGCTTCTTGTTCTGCATTTATTTTAGCTTCAATGGCTGCTCTAACACTAGCCGGTAGCGTAATATTTCTTACTAAAAGCTGCTCTAACAATAATCCTCTTTTCTTAAAATCTGTTTCAATGCTTTTGTAAATACGATTCTGAAATTCATCACGCTTAGTACTAAATAATTCAACTGCTTGATAATACACCGCGTTATCACGAATGGCTGTTCTACTTTGAGGGCGTACTACTTTATCTTTATAATCAAAACCCGTTTCTACCAATAATCGTGGAGCTTCACTTGGAATAATTCTATATAGTACAGTCAAATCAATTGCAACTTCTAATCCATCACTTGTTAATACTCGAATTTCATCATCCCCACTTTGTCTTTCATCGCTGCTACCACTCATTGTGTAATTCTGTGTTTTAACATCAATGCGCTTAATATCAAGCAATGGATTCACAAAATGTAACCCACTGTTCAGAACTTCCTTCTGAACTTTTCCAAATAATACTTTCACTCCAGCCTCGCCAGCATTAATTTGCACAATACAGGAGGTAAGTACACCAATCAATAAAAGAACCAAAGAAATAGTCCTTCCAACAGGAATAAATCTACCTGCTTGTGGATTTGACTTAGCTACTACAGTTGTTATCATTAACAGAAATAATCCGAGTATAATTAAAAACATAATGAAGATTTTTTGCAATTTAAGTGGATAGAGTCGTAAGTTTTGTTAAATATAAACTTTGTAATACCAAATAAGCCTTTACCCAATTGAATTTTGAATTTGAAGAAATATGTAATTTTGGGTTGTGGCAATATCGAACGCACATATCCATTTTTCTAAACCTTGGGAAAAATCCTCAGAAGAGGTAGACATTGATGTTCTAGATGCATTTAATTGTCGCCTTATTGTTTGGAATGATGAAGTGAATACCTTTGAATGGGTGATAGAAACCTTGGTAGATGTTTGTGGTCATTCTCATGATCAGGCAGAACAATGTGCAATGATTATACACATTAAAGGAAAATACGCTGTAAAAGAAGGGGACTTTGAGACCCTTAAGCCTATGAGAGAGGCCATTACAGAAAGAGGTATACAAGCAACGATTGACCAGACCGGGTCTTAACTCTATTCATGCACCAACTCCATGTTTTAACAAAAGAGCATTGGTTTCCAGATGTTAAAGATGCTCAAGAAGATGGCCTATTAGCAATAGGCGGTGACCTACATCCCGATCGAATTATATTAGCTTATCAAAAGGGTATTTTTCCTTGGTTTAGTGGTCAGGATCCGCTTTGGTGGAGCCCCGACCCCAGATTTGTTCTTTTCCCTTCTAAAGTGCGTACCAGCCACTCTATGAGAAGCCTTTTTAAAAAACAAGCCTTTAAAGTCACCCTCAATCAAAACTTTCTAGCAGTCATTCATTCATGTGCTTCCATTGAAAGAATGGGGCAAAACGGCACCTGGATTTTACCTGAAATAGTTGAATCGTATCATATTCTTCATCAAAAAGGATTTGCCCATAGCATTGAAGTCTGGGAAAATAATGAATTAGTAGGTGGACTTTATGGCATACTTGTAGGCAAAGTTTTTTGTGGAGAAAGTATGTTCAGTAAGGTTGCGAACGCAAGTAAATATGGTTTCATCCAACTATGTCAAATGCTACAAGAAAAAGGCGTTTTACTAATTGATTGCCAAGTACATACCCACCACTTAGAAAGTTTAGGGGCTGAATGGATGTCAAGACATGAGTTTATTAAGTATTTATCTAAATAATTTTTTTAGACACACATTAGTGGAGAAAAAAATCACTAACAAATGATAAAAATCAATGTAATGAAATCAATCATTGCCTAATATTGCCTTGCCAAATGAAAATGTATAAATCAGTTTTATACAATTGTTTCACTTAATTAAAACTTTATGTTTCAATCTATTCATTCTCCCTTCGTAAACCCCACGCCAAGTCAAGCTGAACTAGAACAATGGGTAAAAACCATTGCTGAACATTGTCAGCCGGAAGATGTAAAATGGGCCGATGGTTCACAGGAAGAATACGATCGCCTCTGCCAACAATTAGTAGACAAAGGAACTTTCATTAAACTTAATTCTGAAAAAAGACCTAACAGCTTTGCCTGTTTTAGTGACCCAAGTGATGTAGCTCGTGTAGAGGACAAAACCTTTATATGCTCTCGCAGAAAAGAAGATGCTGGTCCAACCAATAACTGGATGGCACCTGCAGAAATGAAAACAATTTTAGAAGATTTGACGAAGGGCTGCATGAAGGGCAGAACCATGTATGTGATTCCTTATAGCATGGGTCCTGTTGGCTCTCCTTTAGCAAAATATGGTATAGAAATCACAGATTCTGAATACGTTGTTATAAACATGCGTATTATGACTCGTATAGGATCAGCTGTTCTGCCTTATTTAAGCACCGAAGAGTATGTAAAATGCATTCATACTGTTGGTGCACCATTGGAACCTGGACAAGAAGATGCTAAGTGGCCTTGTAATCCAACTGTAAAATATATTTCTCACTTCCCAGAAGAAAGACTTATTATTTCCTACGGTAGTGGTTATGGTGGAAATGCTTTATTAGGCAAGAAATGTTTTGCCCTGCGTATTGCTTCTGCTATGGGACGTGATGAAGGATGGCTTGCTGAGCACATGCTTATTTTAGGAATTCAGAACCCAGAAGGTGAAAAAACTTATGTTGCGGCTGCTTTCCCAAGTGCTTGTGGGAAGACAAACTTTGCTATGATGATTCCTCCAACTTCTTTTGAAGGATGGAAGGTAACTACGGTGGGTGATGATATTGCTTGGATTAGAAAAGGACCAAAGGGACGTTTATATGCTATTAATCCAGAAGCAGGTTATTTTGGTGTTGCTCCAGGTACAAACTATAAGACCAACCCAAATGCAATGGATTCAATTAAAGCAAATACAATTTTCACTAATGTGGGTGTTACACCTGATGGTGACGTATGGTGGGAAGGTATGAGCGATAGTGCCCCTGCTGGAACAATTGACTGGCATGGTAATGTTTGGGATCCTGCTAGTGGAAAACCATGTGCACACCCTAATGCAAGATTTACTGCTCCCGCAAGTCAAAACCCTGTCTTGGATGAAAACTGGGAAAATCCAGAGGGTGTTCATATTTCTGCCTTCATTTTTGGAGGAAGAAGAAGTACTACCGTTCCATTAGTTTACCAATCATTTAACTGGAACTTTGGTGTATATATGGCTGCAACTATGGGAAGTGAAATGACAGCTGCTGCATTTGGTGAAATGGGTAAAGTACGTCGCGATCCATTTGCAATGCTACCATTCATGGGTTACCATATGGGCGACTATGTAAATCATTGGCTGCAGTTCGGCAGAAATCTACCAAATGCACCAAGAATATTTAGCGTAAACTGGTTTAGAAAAGATGAAAACGGCAAGTTTGTATGGCCTGGATTTGGAGACAATATTCGTGTTTTGAAGTGGATTATCGACCGCGTTAAAGGCCGTGCCGGCGCTGTTGAATGTCCAGTTGGTTGGATGCCACGTTATGAAGACATGAATTGGGATGGAATCGATTTTCCTAAAGAGGAGTTCACTAAAATTATGACTATTGATCGTGAACTTTGGAAGCAGGAAATGCTCTCTCATGAAGAATTATTTGCAAGACTATATGATAAACTTCCTAAAGAATTTTTCTTTATGCGAGAACTCATATTGTCTGCTCTATGGCGCTCACCTGAAAAGTGGGAACTAGAACCAGAAAGAGCATAAAATTATAATGCCATCTGAAATCGAACATCCTGTTGCAATTCGTAGCAGGATGTTTTTTTATGCCCACATTAAACTACAACCTCTTATATCAGATACATCTAACCTACCTTCAACTGTAAACTGACCACTTGATTGTAAAGTACCCATATCATCTGTTGCAATAAATGAGCAGGAATGTCTATTGGCTAAATCAATGACATTTAAAACGCCTCTTCCTTCTTTATGAACAGCTAGTGGCTGATCCTCTTCTCGAACAAGTACCTTCATCCAAGGCGGACATTCAAATATTCCATAACCTTTACTGTAAGCTTGACTTAATAACTCAGTCATACCATATTCAGCATGAACCGTTGGAAGATTCCAGGCATTTTGAAGTGTAGCGTGCACTTCAGCCCTTATCATTTCTCTTTTTCTACCCTTCATACCACCTGTCTCCACCACAACTAAATTATTGTTCCAATTAGATTTAAATTGTTCTGCTGCGTCTAATAAAGCATAAGTAACCCCAATTAACCATACCTTCTTTCCATCATTTAAACAAGTATCAATTTGTTGCAACATTTTTTGAGCCTCATATAAATAAAATCCATTTTCGCTTCTGCCACTCTGCTTGATTAAATAATCCACCATATAAACAAGAGAAGAATGACTTCGCTCCAAATAGGAAGGCAATAAACCCATAATAACCCAATCTTCAGGCTTGCCATACACCCTTTCAAATCCTTTCAAAAAACTCGCTTCGTAGATAGAAGGTTGCAAAACATAATGTCGGCTGGTTAATTGGCCTGTAGTGCCACTGCTTTCAAAAATCAGATTCGATTCGAGGTTATTATTGTTTGTAATAACCTTATGAGTTTTAAAAAACTGAATGGGTAAAAATGGAATATCCATCCAATTTGAAATATTCGATGGGTTCTTACCTAGATAATTACACCAACGATGGTAAATTTCACAAAATTGGTATTGGTAATGAAAAGTTTCAATAACAGTCTCTTCCCAAGGGAAGTTTTCTGAGAAAATATTGTTAACATCGTTCAACACTAGGCAGTGGGTTTGGACTGTTTTGATTAAATTTGAAGCGAAAGTAGTACGATGAGAACAAAATTAGCTATAGCAATTGTTTTATTAATTGGATCAATAGGCTGCGGAAAAGATAAATTCAACACCCGCCCGACCCTAACATTCAAATCAGTTAATTCTACTACTATCACTAGAAATAACTTTCTAACATTTGAACTAGGCTTTACGGACGCAGAGGGTGATATTCAAGATACTTTATGGGTAAATCGCAGGTCAGTAACTAATTGCAACTCAACTAATTTTACTGAATTTTACATCATTCCACCAGGTGTAATTGCCACAAATAACCTGAAAGGCATAATAGAAGTTTGTACTTTTTATGGTTCCAATCCACCTTGTATTCCAATAGCAGGACCAAGAGATAATTGTGCAAACAGAAATGATACTGCTGTTTTTAGATTTTGGATGAGGGATAGAGCAGGAAACAGAAGCGATACTGTTAGCTCCCCTCCTATTGCGATTATTCGCTGATGTGGTATTCACAAAGACTTATAAGAAATTTTTATTTCAGTTATACTGCATATGGCATCTACGTCATCCTACTTTGTTTAGAAGCCTCTTTATATCTTTTTACTGACTCATTAAGTTTAGCTATCCTGGTTGAAATTGGCCTCTTTACAATTTTGTATTACGCTGCTTCGTATTTATATACCCCTGCCAATAGAAGCGATGAAAGAAGCCAATGGTGGAAGAGTTATAAAAGTAAAATAATCATTTTTTACCTGTCGCTTTTACTTATAGCGCTATATATACTTATCTCTGGTCTAATTGTTTTTCCAAAAAATAATAAGCTGTTTTTGATTTCATTTTTTACTGCTGCCATTCTTGCTGTTTTGTACTATGGATGGCCTAACTCCAATTACAACATTAGGAGATTTCTTTTTTTGAAACCATTTTTAATTGGAGGCATGTGGTCTTATATGACTATACTTCTTCCAGCTTTTTTAATAGAAAGTATAGTTGAAACCACCCCAATAATTGTATGGTTCATTCAACAGCTTCTTTTTATTGCTTTACTTGCTATCATCTTTGATATTAAAGACAGTTCTATAGATGCAGCTGATGGTCTGGATACTTATGTTCTAAAACTTGGACTTAATCGTTTAAAAACCGCTATATTGTATCCTCTGCTTATAGTTAGTTGCATTGCAGCGATGTTTAATTACTTTCCATATTTTAAGGATCAACTCAACCTATTACCTATTTGCATTGTTCCTCACATTGGTACATTTCTTCTTTTAAAAAGGATCCATGAGCAAAAGCCCGTTCTTTATTACCTTGCATGGGTAGATGGATTACTCCTTTTGAAGGCCGTATCCGGAATTATGCTTTTTTATTGTAAAAATTAACCTTATGGCAAAAGCAAAAAAGAAAAAAGAATCAAACAAAAAAACACTTTTGAGTCAAGAATCCATGGATTTCTTGAAATTATACCACAATACACATTCTCCGGTTGGATTTGAAAGTAGTGGACAAAAAGTTTGGCTTGATTACATGAAACCATATTGCGATCAACACTATGTAGATCCTTATGGAACAGCGGTTGCAATTATTAATCCAGATGCACCCTTTAAAGTAGTTATAGAAGCGCATGCTGATGAAATTAGTTGGTTTGTCAACTATATTTCTGATAACGGTTTAATCTATTTAAAGCGAAACGGTGGAGTTGATCATCAAGTTGCACCAGCGAAGAGAGTTTGGATACATGGAAAAAAAGGACCAGTAAAAGCTGTATTTGGATGGCCTGCTATTCATACACGTTTAGGCAATCCAGAACAGAAAGAACCACAACCAAAAGTCGACAACCTTTTCTTGGATTGTGGGGCTAGAAGCAAGAAAGAAGTTGAACAACTTGGAATTCATATTGGTGCAGTTGTTACTAACCAAGACGGATTTGAAGAACTAGCATTTGACTATTTTATTGCACGCGCTTTCGATAATAGAATTGGTGGTTTTATGATTGCTCAAGTTGCTAGACTATTGCATGAAAACAAGAAAAAACTTCCTTTTGCTTTATATGTAGTAAACGCTGTTCAGGAAGAAATTGGACTAAGAGGTGCAGAAATGATAGCCAGAAGAATTAAACCTGATGTTGCAATTATAACAGATGTAACCCACGATACAAATACGCCTATGATTAATAAAACAATTGAAGGTGATATTATGTGTGGCAAAGGTCCTTCTTTAGCTTATGCACCTGCTGTTCATAATAAATTACTTCAGCTGGTTGAGAAGGTTGCAGAAGAAAAAGAAATTCCAGTTCAATGGAGAGCCTTAAGCAGAAGTACAGGAACCGATACTGATAGTTTTGCATACGCAAATGATGGTTGCCCTTCTGTTTTAATATCTATTCCACTTCGTTATATGCATACTCCAGTTGAGATGTTACACAAAAATGATATTGAATCTACCATTCAATTAATTTATGAGACACTCCTGAAATTAGATCCTAAAATGAATTTGAATTACATCAATTAATTCAACATAAGAGTAAAACAAAAATGCTGCACCTTTCATGCAGCATTTTTATTTTTACAAAGTATATCTAGAGCTACTTCCAGTCAGCTGTTTTAATTCCTGTATTTGTTTTAACCGCTGTTGCTTTTAGTTCAATTTTAATTGGTCCTTGGTCAACCAAAATCATTTCTGGCACTTGAATTCCACCATGTAATTTATAGTTGCTATAGAAAACCTGTGCTGATGCCTTTTCACCATCAGGACCCTCCTGCTCTTTTACTTCCTTCAGTTTAAAGCCTGTTACTACATCATAAAAATTTGAATATTTTCTTCCTTTTGGAGAGGTAATACGAATTTCATACGCATCCTTTCCTTCTACTGATTCAATACCTTTTAATTCAAAATTGTATTTATTTCTTAGCATATATAACTCAGTTGAAATAGCTGCACTTTCATTGAATTCTTCCTGATCATCTTCTTCAACAGGCATACTTTGACCTTGCATGGACATGGTATAATTACCATCTTTAATCATTTGTTTCATTAAGGTCATACCGCCCATTTGAATTGAATTGATGTAATTTCCTGGAACTACATGCGTCATTTCAAAAGTAAGTTTCATTGGCTGTCCAATAATGGTTGCCTCACCAGTAATCTGCAAATCTTTAATTGCATCAATTGCTGTTTCTCCACCCACAGCTTTTACAGCTTTTTCAATAACAGATTGTGCTGTTACACCTTGTGCAATCTGTTTTGAACCCGGAGCAGCTACTTCGTTGCCATAAATATCAAAATACTTTACTTCTCCGTACTTATCTAGTCCATCAGCAATTTCTTTTGCATTACCAACAATTACAATGTGCATATTATTGGTTTTTACATAAGCTTTTGCCATTTCTTGAACCTTTGCAGCATCAACTGAAGCTAAATTCTTGAGATAGTTTCTGTAATAATCTTTAGGTAGGTTATAAAGTGATGTATTCAATGCAAATCGTGCTATAGTAGAAGGGCTTTCTAAAGAACGTGCAAAAGAACCCGACAAATAGTTTTTCATACGAGAAATTTCTTCGTCAGAAACTTTTTCTGATGCAATTCTATTGAACTCAAATAAGAACTGACCAATAGCACTATCGGTTTTTTCATTTCTTACGGCAGCTTCTGCACTAAATGAAGAAACAATCTTATCTGTACCAAGACTAGAGTAAGCGCCATACGTAAACCCATAAGTTTCTCTCAAATTTGCAAATAGTCTCCCCGAGAAACCTCCACCTAAAATATTGTTCATTACATCAGCGGGTATTGCATCTGAACTTCCTGGTTTCAAAACTACCGGCGAACTAATTTCAATATTACTTTGTACAGAAGCAGGGCGATTTACAACAGCTACATAACTTTTTGCAGGTGCTTTTGGTAGCTCATATGTGTGTTTAGGAACAATTCCACGAACCCATGTTCCGAAATATTTAGTTGCTAAAAGTCTTGCTTCTGTTGGATTTATATCACCAACTAAAACCAAGTAAGCAATATTCGGCTTCCAATAAGTACTATGATACTTTTTTATATCTGCAAGAGTTACGTTTTTAACTGTTTGTTCTGTAGTTATTTCACCATAAGGATGCTTATTCCCAAAAGTTAATTTTGAAACTACATTTAAAATAATAGTGCCTGGGTCATCTTTAGCCTGAGCTAGTCCAGATAATGTTTGTGTTCTAATTTTTTCTAATTCATCAGCAGGAAATGAAGGCCTTAAAACTACATCAGCCATAATCTCTAGCATTTTTGGAAAATGAACTTTTAAAGATGTAGCAAAAGCGCTAGATGAAGAAACTGATAAACTTGCACCCAAGAAATCAATTGACTCATCTAAATCGGCCTTTTTCATTTTTGTTGTACCTCTTCTCATTAGATCACCAACCATAGCTAACATACCAGACTTATCTCCTTCCAAAATTGGATCTCTGTCGAGTGTTAGCGTAGCAGATACTTGAGGCAGTTTTGTATTAGTAACAACAATCACCTTTAATCCATTCGCTAAAGTAAACTGAGCGGGATCTGTTATTTTAATTTCAGGAGCCGGCCCTGGCTGTGGTGGTTTTGTACGATCAATTTGCACTTGTGCAAACAATGCTAGCGGTAGTGCAGCTACTATGGATAATAATAATTTTTTCATGGTTGTATTTCTTGCACCTCAATAATGGGTGGTTTAAAGTTTATTTATACGATACACTTTAATTGATGTGAATTATGGATTACTCGGCTTGGTACCTTTTGGAACATAATAAAGTACAACGCGATTCTCCTTAGTTAAATACTTCTTAGCCACATCCATTAAATCTTGGCGTGTAATTTGATTGTAACGTTCAATTTCAGTATTAATCAAATTAGCATCACCAAAATACACTTCATAATTCGCTAAGCTTTCAGCAATTCCTGCTAATGTAGAATTTCGTGTAATAAATTGAGCTTGAATTTGATTCCTTACTTTCTGGAACTCTTTTTCGCCCACCAATTGTGTTTTAACAGACTCTATGATTTGGTCAATCTCTTTTTCTAGTGCTTCAGGTTGAATACCCATGTTGTTAATACCAAAAGTGATGAACAAACCTGCGTCTTCCATAAAAAATGGAAATGCTCCAGCTGCTAATGCCATTTGTTTTTCATCTACTAATTTCTTATTCATCCTAGATGACTCCCCTCCTGATAAAATTGTTTGCAACACATTGAATGCATAATATTCTTTACTACCCTCTTTAGGCGCACGATAAGCCTGAATAACGGCAGGTAGCTGAATATTATCTTCCACTATATCTCTTACTTCACCACCTAATGGAGGCTCAACCTCTGTTGGACGAGGGATGGGATTTTTACTTGCTGGTATTGGACCAAAATATGCTTCAATTAATTTTTTTGTAGCTGGAATATTTAGGTCGCCGGCAATAGAAAGTACTGCGTTGTTTGGAACATAAAATGTTCTATAAAAATCCATGAAATGTTCAAGCTTTGCAGAATTTAAATGTTCCATACTTCCAATAGGCATCCAACGATAAGGATGTACTTTAAATGCTCTTTTCATGACATTCTCAAGAAGAGTTCCATAAGGTTGATTATCTACTCTTTGTCTCTTCTCTTCTTTAACTACTTCTCTTTGAGTATTTACACCAATATCATCAATCTTAGCGTGCATTAAACGCTCACTTTCTAACCATAACCCTAATTCAAGTTGGTTAGAGGGAAGTAGGTTGTAGTAGAAAGTTCTGTCCTGAGTTGTATTTGCATTATTTGCTCCGCCTGCATTTGACGTAAGCTTATCAAATTGTCCGCGAGCTATGTTCTCTGAACCTTCAAACAGTAAATGCTCAAAAAAGTGCGCAAACCCTGTTCTGTTAGTGTCTTCATTTTTTGATCCTACATGGTACAGCATTGTAACTGCAACAACAGGAGCCGATTTGTCTTCATGTAGAATCACTTTTAAGCCATTCGGCAAAGTGTACTTTTCAAATTGAACTTTAGATGACTGGGCTATTAACGTGGAAAATCCCAATAGCATGGCGGCACCCAGCAGCAATGTTTTTTTCATATTAAAAATGTTTGTGTTGCAATATGTAGAAATAAGGCCGTAATTATTACTTAAGAAAAAGTAAATTTTTTAACAACTTATAACCCTCGGCTATATACCTCATTGAGTATTTCATTTTTAACTGACGGACTAGATGCATCCAACCACTTTAAATGAACTCTTTTTTTAAACCAAGTAATTTGCCTCTTTGCATAATGCCTTGTCTTTTGTTGTATTGTTTCAATCACTTTTGAATCGTCCCAACCCATATCTATACCTTCATACCACTCTTGATAACCAACGGTTTGTAATGCTGTCTGAGAACGATATGGATAGAGCTCAAGTGCTTCTTTCTTCAAGCCCATTTTCATCATTTGTAGAACCCTATGATTAATTCTATCATAAAGCAGTTCTCTGGGCATATTCAAACCATATTCGAGCACGTCAAAGTTTCTTACTTTTAATTGTCCGCTCTGCCAGTCAATAATTGATTTGCCAGTTAATTCTATAACCTCTAATGCTCGCATAACACGCCTAGGATTATCTATTTCACCTTCACTATAAAATAACGGATCCTTTAGTTGTATAATTTTTTGTAACCCTTTTATTCCCTCTAGCTCAAAAAGATGATTCATGTGCTCTCTAAGTTCTGGTGGAGTTGCTGGAATATCATCTAAACCATCTACCAATGCTTGTATATACAAACCTGTACCCCCTACTAAAACTGCATATGGAGATATAGACCAAATACTGCATAACTTTTCTTCTGCATACTTTACAAAATCAGCAGCCGTTAAGTTATTATGAATTGAATGTGAAGCAATAAAATAATGAGGTACTTCTGCTAATTCTTCTGCAGTTGGACGAGCAACGCCAATATTTAATTCATGATAGCATTGGCGAGAATCTGCTGAAATGATAGATGTATTAAGCTCTTTTGCAAGCTGAATTGATAAAGCAGTTTTACCAACAGCAGTAGGCCCAGCAATCACTATAAGCAGCGGTCGAGCCCTATTAGATATATCAGAAATCCTGTCCGTCATCTTCAGAAAACACGTCTTCATCGGAACTGCTATCTGCTTCATCTCCCTCCTCTCCAAAACCATCTGTAGCCTCCTGCAAATCGTATTTCTCTTCTATATCTGCAAACTTGTCGCCGAGCAAGCTCTTTGTTCCATATTGTTGTGGTCCAATTCCTTCCTTTCTAGCAACTGCTGGGTACTCAACTTTCGGATTTTCTTCTTTTGATACAGATATAAGTTCAATCAAAAAACTCCACCCCTTTTTAAAATCGTACTGATAAATAAATTTCTGATTGGTATCAAAAATCTCCGAACCAATGGTAGTAGATTCCATTAACAATGGTTCGGCAACATAGTCTTTGTCATATTTCTGCAGGCTAATCTCACGACCTTTACTCCAGTTATCGTTACTCCTAAAAAAAGTTGCTTCATGCTTTTGATCAAACTCATATGAATGAAGTATGATGCGATGCAAATCAAGAAAGGTTTGCTTATGACGAATGAGTACATCTCTATAGATGGTATCATCTTCTTCTAAATAAACCCTAAATTTTAAAATTGCCATCCTGCAAGATGTGTAAAATTCAGTATTTACAAAAATGTATTAGCTAACAAATTCTAAATTCATCTCTTTTCCCTTGGTTAGCATAAAATTCCAAGCAGCTTCGTAGGTATTTGGAATAACCCCATCCAAAATGGCTTCCCTGATTGCGTCTTTTATGATTCCCACTTGTTTGCTAGGCGATAAACCAAAAGCGGCCATAATCATTTCTCCTGTTACTGGAGGCTGCCAATTTCGAATATGATCGGCTTCTTCAACCTCTTTCATACGTTCTTCTACCAACTCAAAGTTTGATAGGAACCTGCGCACTTTGTTGGGATTTTTGCTGGTTATATCAGCCCTGCATAAAATCATAAGCGCATCAATATCCTCTCCTGCGTCAAAAATCAATCGCCGTATGGCACTATCGGTAATATTTTCTTTTGTAAGACTTATTGGACGTAAATGCAATAAAACAAGCTTCTGAACAAATCGCATCTTTTCATGCAAGGGCAGCTTTAATTGGGCGAAGATTTTGGGCACCATTTTAGCTCCCACCACTTCATGACCGTGAAAGGTCCAACCATGATCCGGCTCAAATCTTTTTGTTGCTGGTTTACCAATATCATGCAATAAGGCTGCCCATCTTAACCAAAGATCATTGGAATGCTCTGAGAGATTGTCGAGAACTTGTAGTGTATGGTAGAAATTATCTTTATGACCTTTCCCATCTATGTATTCAGCACCTTTTAAATCGAGTAGCTGGGGAAAGAAAAACTGAAGTAAACCACCATGGTGTAATAAGTCCCAACCCTTTGATGGTTTTTCACAGAGCATTATTTTATTGAGCTCATCTGCAATACGTTCTTTAGAGATAATCTTAATTCTATGTGCTTCGTGCTGAATGGCTAGAAAAGTAGTTGGATCAATTTCAAAATTCAATTGTGTAGCAAAACGAATAGCACGCAACATTCTAAGCGGATCATCAGAAAAAGTAGTAACCGGATCAAGAGGAGTTATGATCTTTTTAGCTTGTAAATGCACCAATCCCTCAAATGGATCAATGATATCTGTTTGGATAGGATTAGTAAGTGCAATTGCTAATGCATTTATTGTAAAATCACGCCTGTTTTGATCATCTTCTAATGTTCCAGGCTTTATATCGGGCTTTCTGCTTTCTGAACGATAACTTTCCTTCCTGGCACCTACAAATTCTAGAGTAAATGCGCCCCACTTTAGTTGAGCAGTGCCAAAATTTTTGAAATATGCTACTGTTGGCTGTGGTTCTAATTTCTTGGCAACCGCAAAAGCCAATTCTATCCCATCACCCAAAGTAACTACATCAGCATCTTTAGTAGGTCTATCTAAAACTTTATCTCGAACAAATCCTCCAATTAAAAAACTTGGAAAGTTCAATTCCTCCGCTGCTTCAGCAACTTTCTGAAATAAGCTTCTCTCCTCACTTGTCAGACTAATCTTCATAGGACAAAGGTAAGTTAGGCAGTTGGAATGCTAGTAGCGAGTACACGCTGAGCTTCAATTTTCTCTGCACAATGAAAATGGCTTTTGGGACAAGCTTTTTTTCCATGTAACCCACATGGTCGACATAAAAGTTTTTCTTCCACTTCAATAATATGCTTATGTCTTGAAAGCGGACCATAACCGAAGGATGGAATTGTAGAACAATAAATGGCAGTAACAGGCGCATCCATAGCTGATGCAAAGTGCATAGGTGCTGAATCATTTACATAATTCATAGTTGCATGTTTCATTAGAGCAGCCGACTCTAAAAAACTTAGTTGCCCACTTAAATTTTGCACCTGGGCATGTTTTGATTTATGTTGAATTTCTTCACAAAGTTGCTGGTCGCTGGGAGCCCCAAGCAGAAATACTTGAAATGTATCAGGTATCAAATTAATAAGGTCAACCCATTTCTGCTTAGGCCATTGCTTTGTAAACCAAACCGAAGAGGGAGCCATACATACATAAGGTCCAGATTTCAATACTTTAACTTTCTCAAAATCTGCTTCAGAAGGGTAAAGAGCCGGCTTTGCTACATCTGTTCCAACCCACTCATCTATGAGTTGATGATTCCGATTAATTTCGTGACTAGCGTCGAATCTATGTTCTATTTCATGTGTGAACAGAAAGCTCAACGGATTTTTATTGAAACCTACTGTTTGCTTTGAACCCGATAATGCAGTTAATAGTCCAGTAGACCAATATCGCTGAACATTCACTACCAAATCAAAATGCTCTGAACGAATTGCTTTGATTAGCCTAAATAAGTTTCTGTATTTCTCTTGCTTTTTGTTCCAAACCCATACTTTATTTAGGTATGGATGATTTTTTAGCAATCCCTCATTTCCTCCTCTAACTAACATATCTAGCTTAACTTTTGGGAAATGCTGATGCAATGACTCCAATAAGCTAGTGGCTAAAACCACATCACCAATAAAAGCTGTTTGAATAACTAAAATTCGCTGCATGCACAGCAAAACTATACCTTATTCGTATTCTAGTTCACTGGTAAAAAATTCCCAATCAAATAAAACCTCTTCAAAATGGAAAGAATTGGCAGAAACTTCCCCCTCTTCGTTCTCTAATTGATGAATCATAATGTCCATTAATTGTGGAGCTGGCTCAGAGTTTTCTTTTAATATGGGGGCGGAAGTAGGCATTTTATTTGTTTAAGGCTTCAACGATCAAGGCCGTTAATTGTTTAACAATTTAATACTTTTTTTGAAATAAATCCACCGATAAGCTGTAAGATTTTTCTGAATAGATCTTCAAGCCTGTAAGTTTGCCAAAATTTGAACTGAGATGAAAGAATTGATTGAAGCAGCTTGGTCGAATAGAACCTTGCTACAGGAAAAACAATATGAAGATGCGGTAAGAGCTGTAATTGAAGAAGTTGACAAAGGTAGGCTGAGGGTTGCAGAGCCATCTGAGGGGTCCAACTGGCAGGTAAATGAGTGGGTAAAACAGGCCATTTTGATGTATTTCGGCATACAAAAAATGCAAACCTGGGAACTGCCTCCCTTCGAATTTTATGATAAAATGGCCCTCAAATCGAATTATGCTGAGTTGGGTGTTCGGGCTGTTCCACATGCTGTTGCCCGATATGGAGCTTATTTGGCTAAGAATGTAGTGTTAATGCCAAGCTATGTGAATATTGGAGCTTATGTAGATGAAGGAACTATGGTTGACACCTGGGCTACTGTTGGAAGTTGTGCTCAAATTGGGAAAGGTGTTCACTTAAGTGGTGGTGTTGGTATTGGTGGGGTATTGGAGCCATTACAAGCTACACCTGTTATTATTGAGGATGGTTGTTTTTTAGGAAGTAGAAGTATTGTAGTTGAAGGGGTTGTTGTGGAAAAAGAAGCTGTTCTTGGGGCAAACGTAGTATTAACACAGTCCACAAAAATCATAGATGTAAGCGGCAGTGAACCAGTAGAAATGAAAGGAAGGGTTCCAGCCAGAAGTGTGGTTATTCCCGGTAGCTATACTAAAAATTTTCCCGCTGGACAATTTGGAGTAGGTTGTGCATTGATTATTGGAAAAAGAAAAGCAAGTACCGATTTAAAAACAAGTTTAAATGATGCTTTACGCGACTTTAATGTAAGCGTTTAAAAAAATTCATATATGCCCAATACCCAGCCTATTATACAGCAAGATGCCGTTGTTTTTGGACTCCTGATGATAGTACTTGGCTGGGTATTTACCACTTCTCATAGTAAAGAAGGATTTTGGAAAAGGTTTTATACTTGGGTACCCCCTATTCTTCTATGTTATTTTATTCCTGCACTATTTAACTCTGCAGGTATTATAAATGGACAACAATCTGGACTTTATAAAATTTCTTCGCGCTATCTTCTTCCTGCCTCTTTAGTGCTTCTTACGCTCTCTATTGATCTAAAAGCATTATTACGACTTGGACCCAAAGCCTTGGTTATGTTTTTAGCAGGAACTCTAGGCATTATGCTGGGAGGACCCCTTGCACTGCTTACTGTTGGTAAAATTTTCCCTTCACTCATGCAGGGAACAGGCGATCAGGAAGTTTGGAGAGGCTTAGCGACCGTTGCTGGTAGTTGGATTGGAGGTGGTGCGAATCAAACAGCCATGTTGGAAGTATTTGGTGCCAGTAAAGCCTTGTTTAGTCAAATGATTGCTGTAGATGTACTGGTTGGTAATGTGTGGATGGCATTTCTTCTCTATTGGGCTGGTAAGCCTCAGGTAATTGATCGATTTTTGAAAGCAGATAGTAGCGCCATTCATGAATTACAGAAGAAGGTTGAACAATACCAACAATCTATTAAACGTGAAAGGAGTTTAACGGATTGGATGAAACTTTTAGCAATAGCATTTGGAATTACAGGACTATCTCATTTTTTAGCTGATATTATTGCTCCTTACATTGGTAGCAACTATCCTCAACTAAAACAATACTCACTCGATAGTACATTTTTTTGGATAGTTGTTTTTGCTACTACAGGTGGATTAATTGCATCATTCACCAAGGCCAGATCACTTGAAGGGGCTGGCGCTTCTACATTTGGCTCACTGTTCTTATATGTACTTGTTGCAACAATTGGCATGCAAATGGATTTAAAAGCGTTGCTACATGCACCCGTTCTATTTTTAGTTGGAATTATGTGGATGTTTTTTCACATTGTGATTATGCTTATAGTAGCTAAATGGATTAAAGCTCCATTTTTTTATGTTGCAGTTGGCTCTCAGGCAAATGTAGGTGGAGCTGCGTCTGCGCCTGTTGTTGCATCGGCATTCCATCCCTCTCTTGCACCTGTAGGTGTTTTATTGGCAGTTCTAGGATATGCAGTGGGAACTTATGGTGCGTATATTTCAGGACTAATGATGCAATGGATTTTTCAACTTAGTCTTTAAAAAGAATAAGTTTCTACTTTATCTGGTGTATGTAAATGCAACTCATTGCTTTCGCTTTTCTCTACAAATCCAATAACCTTCGCTTCAATATTAAATTGCCTTGCTGCTTCAATCAATACTGTAGCTTCTTCTTTACTAGTAAATATTTCTAAACGATGGCCCATATTAAATACTTGATACATTTCTCTCCAAGATGCACCAGAGTTTTCTTGTATTAATTTGAAGATTGGCGGAACATTAAACAGATTATCTTTTACAACCCTTAGACCTTTGGGTACATATTTCATACACTTAGTTTGCCCTCCCCCACTGCAATGAATAACACCATGCAAACTAGAAAAATGTTCTTCCAATAAAACTTTCATCAAAGGGGCATAAGTTCTGGTTGGACTCAATAAAAGTTGGCCTATGGTGTATTCCTTCTCTTCAATTTTTACCAGATCAGTCATTCTATTTTTTCCAATATAAACTACTGCATCATCCAACTTAGGCTCATAAGTTTCAGGAAACTGCTCTGCATAATATTTTCCTAACACATCGTGTCTTGCACTAGTTAATCCATTACTTCCCAACCCACTATTATAAGCAGACTCATAAGAAGCTTGTCCACTACTGGCAAAACCAACAATTACATCCCCAATTTGTATATCTTCATTGCTAATAATTTTGTTTTTAGGCCATCTTGCAGTCATGGTACCATTTACAGCAATTGTTCTAACAACATCTCCTACATCGGCTGTTTCGCCCCCTAGATAATGAATTTGAATCCCCCACTTTTTAAGTTCATCAAAAAAATCTTGATTTCCCTGAATAACTGCCTCTAAAACTTCACCCGGTATCAATAACTTATTACGATCTATGGTTGAAGAAAAAAGTAATTGATTATACACTCCTACACATAGTAAATCATCTAAGTTCATTGCAATGGCATCTTGGGCAATACCCTTCCATACTGACACATCACCAGTTTCCTTCCAATATAAATAAGCTAGTATACTCTTTGTACCTGCACCATCTGCATGGCTTATATTCACATATTCGGGATCACCAGTAAGAAAATCGGGGTACATTTTACAAAAAGCCTTTGGGAATAAGCCTTGATCAAGGTGCTGAATAGCTTTGTGTACCTCTTCTTTTTGGGCAGAAACGCCGCGCTGATCATATAAACTCATGTTGATTGTAGATCTAATGTATTGGATGCAAAGTTAATTAAGGTTCTTTGAAATGGCCATAATATCTCCAATACCTTAGCTTTGCGCCCGATGATGCACGTGCATGAACATATTGAGCAGTTACCAAGATTTAAAAATGCGGTTATCACTATTGGTACATTTGATGGAGTTCATTTAGGACATAAAGCCATTATTGACCAGTTAAAAAGAACCGCTCAAGAAATTGGTGGTGAAACTGTAATCATAACCTTTGACCCGCATCCCAGAACAATTGTTTCATCAGTTCCTGGCGACTTAAAACTATTAACCCTCATACATGAGAAAGCTAAATTACTCAATGAGGCAGGCATTGACCATCTGGTTGTAGTTCCTTTTAATACTGCGTTTGCTATGCAAACAGCAGATGAATATATACGAGACTTTCTCTATGAAAAGTTCAAGCCTCATACAATTATCATTGGTTACGACCATAGATTTGGCAAAGGAAGAAATGGAGATTTTACCATGCTTGAAGCTTATGGAAAGGAACTCGGTTTTACAGTTGATGAGATTGAAGGACAAAATGTTGCTGAAGTTGTTGTAAGCTCAACTAAAGTTAGAAATGCATTACTCGAATCAAATATTGAAAAAGCAAATAGTTACTTAGGCTACTCCTATTTTTTCTCGGGAAAAGTTATAGCAGGCAATCAATTAGGTCGCACCATTGGATTTCCAACTGCAAATTTGCAAATTGCCGCAGCTGAAAAATTGATTCCTGGCAATGGCGTTTATGCTGTTACTGCTGTTCTGAATAAACACAATGTAATTTCATCTCATAAGGGCATGATGAATATAGGATTTCGTCCAACTGTTGATGGAAAAAGAAGAATGATTGAAGTAAACCTACTTGACTTTTCTGATGATATTTATGACTGTACTTTAGAAGTACATGTGCATGCATTTATAAGAGGTGAAGTGAAATTTGATGGTATTGATGGTCTAAAAGCTCAATTACAAAAAGATGCAATGGTTGCAAGAGAGCTTCTTACTAAGATTGAATAATTTTACAAACCAGTTCTTTCAGCAAATCAGCATCAGCTGTTCCTTGATCGTTTACACCTATGCTTCTTAAATTGTAATATTCTAGCAGCAAAAATATTTTTTCTAATTCCTTAATTGAATAGTTCCTGTATGCTTCCTTAGCTTGCTGCATAGCAACTGGATTATTAAAGAATAATGGTCGTAATACTGAGTCTGAAGTATTGCCAATACCATGTAATTTGTAAATTTTACTGAAGTAACCAAACAAAGTAGGCAATATCAATTGTATTGGTCCAGCTTTTGGATTAGCCTCGAAA
>ERZ1066133.42-NODE-42-length-72014-cov-11.686613_pt1 | contig 72014 bp, 49 predicted proteins | sample MGYA00382780_ERZ1066133 | MGnify/ENA primary metagenome ERZ1066133 (study PRJEB33369, sample SAMEA5778363) | biofilm metagenome | biome: Industrial cooling water; feature: Water cooling tower basin; material: Biofilm | place: United Arab Emirates | collected... | reverse complement strand
GACGGGTTGGTATTGCGGCTCGGGCGCAGCCCGAGTCAATTTCCTCATTCAACCCCCCACAGCCTGGGAAACAATCGGTGCGCAGCACTGATCCCAGGCTGTGCGGCCGGCGGAGGCCGGCCCAAAGGCATGTGACGGGTTGGTATTGCGGCTCGGGCGCAGCCCGAGTCAATTTCCTCATTCAACCCGTCACCGGCCGGCCCAGCGATAGCCCTTGCCGCGCACGGTCTGGATCAGGATCGGGTCGTCCGGGTCGGGTTCGATCTTGCGCCGCAGGCCGACGATGTGGATGTCGACGGTGCGCGTCTCGACCTGGGCATTGCGGTAGAGCCAGACCTCGGCCAAGAGGTCCTCGCGGGTCACCACGCGGTCCTTGTGGCGCAGCAGGTAACCGAGGATCTCGCCTTCGCGCGGGGTCAGGGATTGGACCGATTTCCCGCGGCGCACCTCGAGGCGCAGCAGATCGATCTCCACGCCGTTGCCCACGTCCACGCGGTGCGGGTAGGGCGTATCGGCGAGGCGCCGGCGGAACTGCGCTTCGATGCGCGCCACCAGCTCGCGGGCGCTGAAGGGCTTGGGCATGTAGTCGTCGGCCCCGAGCTGCAGCCCGCGCACCAGGTCCTCCTCGCGCGAAAGCGCCGAGAGGATCAACACGCGCGTCTCCTGATCGGTGGTGCGCAGGCGCTGCAGCACGTCCAGCCCGCTCATCTTGGGCAGCATCAGGTCGAGCACCACCAGGTCGTAGCGGCCGCGCGCCAGGGCCCGCAGGGCCGCGGCGCCGTCGAAGACCGCGTCGGCTTCGTGGCCGGCATGGCGGATCGCATCGACCACGCCCAGGGCTAGGGGCTCTTCGTCCTCCACGACCAGCACTCGGCCGGCCCAGGCTCGGGATTCGCTGACCATCGGATTCGGTGTCGGCCGGAGAGCCATCGTGTTGATGCCCGCTGGCGGCGGCCGGGGTGCGGGGCGCGCGCACCACGGGCGGCCGCTCAGGCGCCCGGGCGGGCGCTGGGACGGTGCTGTGTCCCTGTCCTAACCGCAGACGCCCCCTTCGGCAACGCGCTTTTACACGACTCGAACACAACGGCCCGCCGGAGCGCCCCGGATCAGCCCAGGAAGCGCTTCCGGCAGATCGTGCGGAACATCATCAGGGCGGTCTTGGCCACCTTGCGGAAGGACTCGGAATGCTTGGAGGTGCCGCCCAGGCGCGCCCCGTAGTGCACCGGGATCTCGATCACCCGCAGGCCGACCTGGTAGGCGGCGCAGATCATCTCTGGGGAAAAAGCCGGTCCCGGTTCCCGGGTGCGCTCGCGGATCTGCCGCCAGGTGTCGGCCCACAGGGCCCGGTAGGTGCAGCCCACGTCGGTCAGGCGCGGCTCGAAGGGCCAGTACCAAAACAGCTCGAGCAGCTTGGCCATGGCCACGTTGCCCCAGCGCAGCTTGGTGTCCATGTTGGCGCCCTGGCCGACCATCTGGCGCGTGGTGCGCGTGCCCAGCACCATGCGGCAGTCGGGCATGTAGATCAGCAGCTTCCAGATGTCCTCGGCCCAGAAGGAACCATCCGCTTCGGTCAGCACCACGATCTCGCCGCCGGTCGCCGCGGCGTGGTCCATGCCGGCGCGCAGGGCCGAGCCGTAGCCCGGCTTTTTCTCGCTGATCACCTCGGCTCCGGCCGCCCGGGCCAGCTCGGCCGTGCGATCGCGGCAGTTGTTGTCGACGACCAGCACCCGGTCGACGCACGCCACCGCCTTGAAGCCGGCCACCACCTGCGCGATGGTCGCCTCTTCGTTGTAGGCCGGGATCACGACGGTGACGTGGTGTTCGCGGAACATGGGGCTATTCGGGCAGGCGGTATTTGCCGCGCAGGCGGTTCAGCAGGATCTGCACCAGTTCGGCGGCCGAACCCAGCACGGCCGAGAGCAGCCGCACCTTGGTGTCATCCTCGTGGCGCCAGCGCACCGGCACCTGGACCAGGCGATGGCCCTGGACCTGGGCGATCACCACCAGCTCCGCGTCGAAGGCCCAGCCGTCGAGGGTCGAGCGCGCGAATATCGCCTGGGCCGCCGGCCGGCGGAAGCCTTTGAACCCGCAGGTGAAGTCCTGCACGCCGGGGGCCAGCAGGCGCTGGGTCAGCAGGGTGAAGCCCTTGCCCAGGGTTTCGCGCAGCCAGGGCTGGCGCCGCTCGATGCGCGCCCCGGGCGAGCGCCGGTTGCCGAGCACCACGTCGTAGCCGGCTTCCAGGGCGCCCAGGAAACCGTGCAGCTCCTCGAGCGGCGTCGACAGGTCGGCGTCCATGAACACGATCAGGTCGCCGCGGGCGGCCAGCATGCCGGTGCGCACGGCGGCGCCCTTGCCCTGGTTCTTGCCGTGCGCGAGGGCCCGGATGCGGAGGTCGGCTTGGGCGGCGCGCGCCAGGATCGCGGCGCTTTGGTCGCGCGAGCCGTCGTCGACGCAGACGAGTTCGAAACTGCGTCCCAGGCGCTCCGCGAAGGCCACGATCGTGGCCAGGGAGCGCTCCAGGACCAGCTCCTCGTTGTAGATCGGCAGCACCAGGCTGAGCCCGGGGGGGGGCGGCTCGGGGCGGGGTGCCGCCGGGGGCGGGGGGGGCATGGGTCGATATACTGCCCGACCGGCCGAGCGTTCCGAACCCCGAGTGACCGATCCGACCGCCCCCGAAACGCCTCCGGTCGCCGGGCCCGGCAGCGGCCTGCGCCGCGGCGAGCTGCTGCGGGCCACTCTGGCCGCCCTGCTGGTCGCCGCCCTGGCCCTGTGGGACGCGCTGTTCGGACTGGGCTCGACCGCGCTGCTGGCCCCGGACACGGCCACCAGCGCAGCGCCCTGGAGCCTGGCGATCGAAGCCGACGCCCCGCGGCCCCGCAATCCGGACCTCTCGGACCAGGGCGTGGTCTTCTATCCGGGGCGGCGCTGGCTGCTCGAGAGCCTTTCGAGGGGCGATTTCCCGCTCTGGAACCCCTTGGTCTATGCCGGGGCGCCGGCCCTCGGCAACCCCCAGCTGGGCCTGCTCGATCCGCAGGTGTTGGCGCTCTGGCCCCTGTTCGCCCTGGGGGGCGAGCGCGGGCTGTGGCTGGGCCTGTTCCTGACGGCCTGGCTGCGCCTGGCCGCCGCCGGACTGGGCGCCTACTGCCTCGGGCGCCGGCTCGGGCTCGGTCCGCCCGGTGCAGCCCTGGCGGGCCTGGGCTTCGGCCTGGGCGGTTACCTGCTGCTGTGGCTGTGCAGCGCCCTAGGGCATGTGACGCCCTACCTGCCCTGGCTGCTCTTGGCCGTGGAGGCGCAGCGCGGCGCTCGCCCGGCCGCGGCCAGCCTGGCCACGGCGCTGCTGACCGCGGGCATGATCCTCGCGGGCCATCCGGAGACCGCCTTCTACGCGGGGGCCGCGGCGGGGCTGTGGGCGCTGGCGGTGTTCCGCGAGCAGCGGCGCGCGGGCTGGCGTGCGCTCGGGTCCCTGGCGGCGGGGGTGGCCCTGGCCGCTCCGGGCTGGTGGCCGTTTCTCGAATACCTGGGGCAGAGCTCGGCCCAGGCCGTGCGCCGCGAGCTGGTCGCCGCCGGGCGCCCCGATTTCGTGGCCCTGGGGGGGCTGTTGCTGGTGGCGGCGCTGCTGTGGCGCTCCCCGCGGGGCGCGGGGATCGCGGTCTCCGGGGGCTGGCGGCGGACGCTGGGCTTGCCCGCCGTCGTGCTCGGCCTGTTCGCGCTGCTCGGCCGCCGCGGCCTGCCCGAAGGCGCGGTCCTGACCCTGCTTCCCGACCTGTTCGGGCGCGCGGGTTCCGGCGGCTACCGGGGCCCCGGCATCTACCTGGAGGAGGCCAGCGCCTGGCTTGCCGCGCCGGTGCTGGGCCTGGCGCTGGCGGGTCTGTTCGAAGCCGGCCCGGGGCGCCTGCGTCGACGGCCCCTGGTGCTGCTGTGCGGCGCCCTGGCGCTGCTGCTCGCCCTGCGCACCCCGGGGCTGCTCGAGCTCAAGCAGCGCCTACCCCTGGTGGGCCTGGGAGCCACGGTGCGCTTGGCGGCGGTTTCGAGCTTGATGCTGGCGCTGCTCGCCGGGGAAGCCTTGGAGCAGGCCGGGATCGCGGCGCGCCGCGCCGCCGGCCTGACCCTGGCCGGCCTCGGGGCTTGGGTGCTGTTCGGCGCGGCGCTGGGCAGCTCCGCCGCGCCTCCCGCGGCACAGCCCGAAGCCGACGAATTGGTCGGCTTCCTGCACCTGCCGGAGCCGCGCCTCGAGGGACCCTCGACGCCCTTCGAGGGCTGGCTCGCGCCGGGTTTGCCCGCTTTGCGCGCCGCGCTGCGCGTCGCGCGCATCGATCCCCCCGGGGTGCCCGGCGCGCCCACCGAGCAGGGCGGCTCGTTCGAGCTGCCGCTGGAGCTCTACCAGGCCCCGCTGTCGGAGCCGGACCGCGCCCGGGCGCCCGCCGGCGCGCGCTTCTTCCGCAGCAACTACCTGCAGACCAGCCGGCTGGCCCCCGGCCTGTGGAGTTTCGATCTCCTGCTTTATCCCAGCGGCCAAGCGCAGCCGATCGTGCGTCGCGGCGCGCAGGCGCGGGTCGAGCGGCCCCTGGATCGCTCCGGTGCGGGCGTGCTGCTGCTCGGCCTGACGGCGGCGGCGCTGTTCCTGGGCCGCGAGCGCCAGCGGGCGCCGCTGCTGGTCCTGACCGCCCTGGGGGGCCTGTGGTTCGCCCAGGGCATGAACCCGGCCGTGCCCGCCGAGGAGGTCTTTCCGGAGACCCAAACCGAGGCCTACCTGGCCCGGCACCAGGGCAGCGGGCGCTTCTTCAGCGACCCCGGCGTGTTTCCGCCCTGCACCGGCATGGTGCGCGGCCTGCGCGCCCTGGATGGCTACGACGGCCTCGATCCCCACGCCTACAACGAATTCCGCGCGCTGTGCCTCGAGCCCGGCGTGCAGGGGCTGCTCGGTTGGAACGCGCGCGGCGTGCGCCTGGGGAGCGGGCCCTTCCGCCTGTTCGGGGTCAACCACCTGGTGCTCCAGGAGCCGGCCGAGCTGCCGGGCTTCCGGCTGGTGGCCGGGCCCGGCGGCAGCGCTCCGCAGCCGGCCGAGTGTTTCATCTACGCGGCCGAGAACCCGCTGCCCAACGCGCGCTTGGTGGGCGCCAGCGTCCCCACCGCCGAACTGCGCGAACGCTTGGCCCGCGGCGAGGACTGGGACCCGGCGCGCTCGGTCGCCTACGACGGCAGCTTCCGCATCGAGCGGCCCTTCGAACGCGGCGCGGTGCGCGAGCTGGCGCGCAGCAACGACCGCATCGCCCTGGAGGTCGAAACGGATGGGGATGCGCTGCTGTGCCTGGCGGAGATGCACTTCCCGGGTTGGAGCTGCACGGTCGATGGCCAGAGCGCGCCCCTCGAGCGCGTCAACGGCCTGTTCCGGGGAGTCGGGCTGCACGCCGGCCGCCAGCGGGTCGAATTCGTGTATCGGCCCACGCACCTGACCCCCGCCTTGCTGCTGGCGGCGGCGGGGCTGCTGGCGACCCTGCTGCTTTGGCGGGCGGGGCTGGGCGCGGGGCGCGGCTCGCCCCTCGGCCAGCCCCGCTGAAGGGCGCGCGCAGGCGTTGCTCACACGGGCACAGGCGGCCCCTGCGGTTGCGCAGGCCGGCGCCTCAGCGCGGCCGCGCGAACAGGGGCAGCAGCGCCGCTTCGACGGACTGGGCCGGCGGCTCGGTTTCGAGCGCTTCCTGTTCGCGGCCCAGTTGCCGCGCCGCCGCGGCCAGTTCGGCCCGGATCAGCCACGACCCGGGCCGCCCCGCGAATCGGCTCTGGCGCAGCGCCTGCCGATAGCTGCGCAGGGCGTCGTCGAAGCGCTGCTCGTTGGCGCTTTGGCGCGCCCAGAGGTGGTGGGCCAGGGATTCGAGCGTGGCGCGCGCATCGCTGTCCTCGGGCGCCAGGGCGGCGCGCGCGTCGATCGCCTCCGCCAGCCCCGGCGGGATGAAGGGGTTCAGGGGGCCGAGGTCGAAGGCGCCGGCGGACAAGCTCGGATCCGCCCCGGCCGGCTCGCCGAGCGCGACCAGGGTGCGCGCCACCGCCACCGGGCACAGCCAGCCCTGGCGCTGGCCTTCGAGCAGCAGGTTTTCCAGCGGCTCGCGCGGCAGCTCCGGGGCCAGGGCGGAGAGCCGCTCCAGGCGCTGGCTCGCGTCCAGGCGCCCTGCGGCCGTCAGGTACAGGCGGGCCAGGTTGAAGCGCGCTTCCGAGCGCGAGGGGTCGATCGCCAGGGCGCGCTCCCACAGGTCCGCCGCCCGCTCGAGATCGTCATCCACCTCCGCTAGTCCCGCCTGGATCAGGGCCTCGGGCGTGTGCGGGCGCTTTTCCAGCCACAGCTCGGTCCAGAGCGCGCGCCGGAGCGGGTCGCCCTCGGCCCGCGCCGCCAGCCCGAGCGCCAGCGGCGCGCTGTAGCGCTGCCAACCGGGCGGCGGCAGAAGATCTTCGGCCGCCTGGGGCAGGGAGGGGCCGACCAGCGCCGCGGCCAGCCGCTGGCCTTGCAGGCACAGGCCCAGGGCCGGCGGCCCGAGCGAGACCGGGCCCGCGAGCAGCCCCAGGACGGTCAAGCTCGCCGCCGCGGCCTGGGCTCGGTCGCCGCGCTGGGTGCTGCGCGGGGCCAGGGCTCCGGCTGCCAGTCCCGCCAGCCAGGCGGCGGGGGCATTGCGCGTCAGCGGCGTGTGCTGCAGCGAGAGCAGCAGCAGGCCCAGCAGCGCCGCTCCCAGGGCGGCTTTGGTCGGCGTGCCGCCGCGCAGGGCGGAGAGCGCCGCGGTCGCCGCCGCCAGGGCCAACACCAGCCCCAGGCCGGCCGCGAAGGGGCCCAGGTCGAAGGCCAGCTGGAACCAGTCCTGGTGCAGGTGTTCGGCGGCGGTCGGGCCGCCGCTGGCGGCTGCTGAGAGCGCGCGCTCCGCGGGCGGTCGCAGGGTCTCGTAGGCGTCCTCGAAGGCGGGCTTGGGCTGGCCCCAGTCCCGCTGCAGCAGGCTCGGGACCGTGCTCCACAGCCACAGGCGCACCTCCACGCCGCTCAGGGGGCCGGGCCTCGGGTCGGCAGCGGGCCCGCCGAGCCCCGAGGCCAGGAAGGCGAGCCCGCCCGCCAGGGACAGCCCAGCCGCGCCCAGGCCCCAGCGCGCCAGGCGCCTGGCGTTCGATGCCGGTCCGCTCGCCAGCAGCGCCAGGGCGCCCAGCGCCAGGGCCGCCAGGGCCGCTAGGGCCGGAGCCAGGCTCGCGTGCAGGGCCGCGGCCGCGAAGGCCAGGGCCCCCAGGGGGCGCTCGCCGCCCTGGCCGCGCGACCACAGCCACAGGCCCGCCAGGGCTCCCGGCAGCGCCAGCTGGGTGCTCGGACCGGAGTTGCCCAGCACCCCCGCGAGTCCGAGGGGCCCGTCGAACGGGGCCGTGGCGAGGGCGGCGGCGCTCGCGCTCAGGCTGAGGGCGCACAGGCCGCGCACCAGGACTCGCGCGCTGCCCGACCCAAGGCACAGGCCCGCGAGCGCGCCCAGCAGCGCCAGCGCGGGGGGCAGCAGGGCGGCGGCCCCGTCGTGGTCGATGGGCCGTCCGAGCAGGGGCTCGGCGCGCGCCAGCAGCAGCAACAGCAGGATGGCGATCGGACCGCGCTGAATGGCCCCGGGGAACGGGCCGCCGCGCAGCGCCGCGCGCAGCTGCGTCCAGATCAACACCAGCAGCAGCGGCAGCGCCGCCAGGAGCGTGCGGCCGGCCGCGCTGGCCAGGGGCAGGGGATCCCCGAAGGCCGCGGGCCCGAGCCAAGCGGGCCAGGCGCTCCAAAGCGTCGAGGGCAGGGCCATGGCCGCCGCCGGGAAGAGCGCCAAGGGCACCAACAGGCTCTCGACGGGCGTCGGCCCGGCGGCCCCCGGGGCCCCGCCGCCGCCGGGCTCTCGCCGCGACGCGGGAGCGAGGCTCATGGGCGGCCCTTGGTGCCCAGGATCGCGTCGACGAAGGGCTCGGGCTCGAACACCTCGAGGGCGTCGGCGCTCTCGCCGGTGCCCACGTAGCGCACCGGCAGCCCCAGCGCCTCGCGGATCGCGAACAGGGCCCCGCCGCGCGCGGTTCCGTCGAGCTTGGCCACGATCAAGCCGCTGACCTTGACCGCCTGGGTGAACAGCTTGGCCTGGGCGATCGCGTTTTGGCCGTTGGTGCCGTCGAGCACCAGCCAGGTCTCGTGGGGCGCGCCGGGCAGGCGCCGGTCGATCACGCGCCGCACCTTTTCGAGCTCCGCCATCAGGTTGTCCTGGGTGTGCAGGCGACCGGCGGTGTCGATCAGCACCAGGTCGAAACCCTCGCGCACGCCGCGATCGACCGCATCGAAGGCCACGGCGGCGGGGTCGGCGCGCTCGCCGCCGCGCACGATCGCCGCGCCGGTCCTTCCGGCCCAGATCTCGAGCTGGTCGGCGGCGGCGGCGCGGAACGTGTCGCAGGCGCCGATCAGGACCTTGAAGCCGGCGGCCCTGGCGCGCGCCGAGAGCTTGGCGATCGAGGTGGTCTTGCCCGAGCCGTTGACACCCACGATCAGCAGCACGGTGGGACGGGCCGCGGGAGCGATCTCGCCCTGGCCGGGTCCGAGGCGTTCGAGCAGCAGGCCCTTGAGGTGCCGGCGCACGTCGTCCTCGCCGTGCAGCTCGCCGCGCTTGTGCAGCCGGCCCAGCTCCTCGACCAGGCTGGTGGCGAGCGGCCCCATGTCGGCCGTGTAGAGCTGCTCCTCGAGCTCCCCGAGCAGCGCCGCGTCGATCGGGCGCCCGCCGCGGAACAGGGCCGAAAGCCCGTCGGCCAGGGCCGTGCGGGTTTTGGTCAGGCGGTCCTTGAGGCGATCGAAGAGTCCCATGCCGATCCCTCAGGGTTGCCCGGGGGAGGGGGCCCCCTCGGAGCCATCGTCGGCCCCCGGGAGGACCGGCTTGGACGACGCGCCTGGGCCGTTCTTCCCCGCGCCGGCGGCGCCTTGGTTGTCGCGCTCCTTGCCCCGGCGCCCGCTGTCGGCGCGAGCCTTGTCCGCGCGCGCCTTGTCCGCTGCCCCGGCAACCGCCTTGTGGCCCTTGGCCGGCGCGTCAGCCTTGCCGCCGGCCGCAGCGCTGTCCTTGACCTTGTCCAGGATGCCGTTGATGAAGCCGCCCGAGTTCTGGGTCGAATAGCGCTTGCCGAGTTCGATCGCCTCGTTGATGGCGACCTTGGGCGGGATGTCCGGGCAGCACAGCAGCTCGTAGGTCGCCAGGCGCAGCACGTTGCGGTCGATCACCGCCATGCGCGGGATCTCCCAGTTCTGGGCGACCTGCTGGATCGCCGCGTCGACGCGCTCCTTGGCTTCCAGGGTGCCTTCGATCAACCCGCGCGCGTACTGGGTGGTTTCCCGGTCCGGCTCCTCGCCGGAGAGGAATTCCTCGAGCCCCGCCAAGGCCGACGGGCCGAGCAGATCGACCTGATACAGGAACTGCAGGGCCAACTCGCGGGCTTTGGTGCGCTTCTTCAAGCGATGGGAGGCGTGGGGGAGGCCGGCGGCACCCCGTGGGGGAGCCCGGGAGTCTAGCAGTCGGGTCCGCCCCGGGGCTCCCCGGGGTGCGCCGGGGCCGCGCTCCGAGGCCCCCCGGGCAGGCTTCCGCCCGCGCTCATTCGCACCAGGCGTGGGGCCCGTCGGTCTGGTCCAAGGTGGCCAGGGTGGCGATCGCGGCCAGGGCCACTTCGCGGCCCTTGTCGAGTCCGCCCTCGCTGCGCCGCCGCACCCGCGCTTCCGCCTGCCCGATCGTGTTGGGGGTCAAAACCCCGAACAGGATCGGGGTGTCGGTCTGCATCGAAGCATCCATGATCCGGCTGGCGACCGCCTGGGCGATGTAGCGGTCGTGGTCGGTTTCGCCGCGCAGCACCAGCCCGAAGCACAGCACCGCGTCCACGTCGCGGCGCGCGGCCAGGCGGCGGGCGATCAGCGGCAATTCGTAGGCCCCGGGGGCCGTGAGCTCCCACAGGTGGCCGGGCTCGAGGCCGGCCTCGGCCAGCGTTTCGCGGGCCGACTGCACCATGCGCTGGATCAGCTCGCCGTGGTAGCTCGAGCTGACCAGCGCGATGCGCACGCCGGGCCGCAGGCGCGGCGCCGCTGCCGGGGTCTGATCGGGGATCGCCATGGGGAGGGCCGGGGGAGCAGATCCGGCGCGCAGAGCCTAGCGCCCCCGCGGTCGGCCCGGAAAGCGGGCGCGCCGATCCGCGCAGGGGCCGCCCGGCTGCGCGCTCCGCCGCCAAAAACTGGCCTGTGGGCGCGCAGCGCCAGTTCTTGGAAACTGGACCCGGCCGCCCGCGCCGGCGGGCCGCAGGCCGCGGCCCTGCGGGCCCCATGGCCCGGGGCCGCCCCGCGTCCGGCCCGGCTCATGCCGGCCGCCGGCGCGCAGGGCAAACAAAGCCGCGTCCGTCCGGGCCGCGCTGCCGCCGTCCGGGGACATTGCCCGCGGACGCGGGGCGGCGTCGCTCGCGGACGCCGACTCAGCCGGCCGCCAGCTGCCGGCGCTCCTCCCGGGACGCGACCAGCCAGCGCAGGCGGGCGACCAGGGCCTGGTTGCCCCGCTCGATCGCCAGGTAGGCCAGCGGCACCACCCACAGCGTGAAGAAGGTGCTGGTCGTCAGACCGCTGGCCACGATCACGCCCAGGGCGCGGTAGTCGATCGCGTCCGAGGGCGGCTCGGTCAGGATCATCGGCAGCAGGCCGAAGACCGTGGTCAGGGCGGTCATCAGGATCGGCCGCACGCGCCGCACCGCGCCCTCCCGCAGGGCCGCGATCATGTCCATGCCCTCGGCGCGCAGGCGGTGCACGCAGTCGATCAGCACGATGCCGTTGTTGACCACCACCCCGGCCAGGATGATCAGCCCGATCCAGCCCATCACATCCATGGGCGTGCGCGAGAGCCACAGCACCCACAGGGCGCCCAGCATGGCGAAGGGGATCGAGAACATGACCGAGAGCGGCAGCACGACCGACTCGAACAGCACGCCCATCAGCATGAACACCAGCACCAGGGACAGCCCCAGGGCCGCCAACATCTCGCCGGCCTCCTCCTGCTGCCGAGCACGGGCCGAGGTGTCGGTGCCCAGGCTATAGCCGCGCGGAAGGTCCAGGGCTCCCAGGGCCAGATAGCCGCGCTCGGTCAGACGCGTGGTCTCGAGCGGATCGTCGACCTCGGCTGTCAGGGTGAAGGTGGTCTGGCCGTCGAGGCGGTTGATCTCGCGCGTGGTCGGCTCGAAGTCCAGCTTGGAGAAGGCCGTCAGAGCCACCGAGCGCTCCCCGTTCCAGATCGCCAGATCGCGCAGCGTGGAGAATCCGGCCACGTTTTCTTGGTCGTACTCGATCAGGAATGGGATCTCGCGGCCCTCGTCCATGAAGCGCGGCAGCGGCCAGCCGCGCAGCGCCCAGGCCACGTTGTTGAAGGCGGTCTGGGAATCGATCGAGAGGGCGCTGGCGAGCTCGCGGTCGACGCGCACCTCGATCTGCTCCTCGGCCTCGTCGAGCGGCGACGTCACCGCGGACAGTCCGGGCACCGATTCGAGCAGCGGCTTGGCCTGGCGCGCCAATTGCTCCAGCACGCGGCTGTCCGGGCCGCGCAGCTCGAAGCGCGCCAGGACCCGCGAACGCTCGTTGGCATCGCGCGAGTCGGCGAAGGCCAGGGCATGCCCCGGCGGGCGGGGCGCCAGGCGCTTGAGCTCGGCCTCGAGCTGCTCGAGCTTGGAGGGCGGGATCGGGCGGTCCCAGTAGACCTCGAAGTTGGCCTCGCGCCGGTCGAAGCGCGTCGACTGGTGGTCGAAGCCCCAACGCTCGCGCAGCGACTCCAGGAAGGCCTCGTGGATGCGCACCTGGGCATCCGCCTCCAGCAGGGTGAACTCGGTCTGGAACTTGACCCAGTACTCGACCTGGCCCCCGCTGCCGTCCATCGAGAAGGCCGCCAGCGAGAGGTTCGAGGCCGGGATGCCGATCGAGGCGAAGCTCAGGATCGCCGCCAGGGTCGCACGCCCGGGGCGCGCCACGGCCCAGGCCACCAGGGCTCCGACCGCCCGTTCGGTCAGGGCCAGCACCGAATCCGCGCGCAGCAGACTGCGGTCTGGCCCGGCCGGCCGGGCGGTCGCCCGGCGGGCCAAGCGCGGCGGCAGCCATAGACAGCAGCAGGCCAGCAGCGTCAACCCGACGAGCTCTGCCCAGGGGAGCGCGGGAGCCAGCTCGGGCAGCGCCGCGCGTTGGGCCTCGAACTCGGCGTAGCGGCGCCAGCCGGCGAAGGCCAGCAGGCCCGCCAAGGCCGCCCGCAACAAGGTCGCCGGCCAGGCCAGGGCCCCGGCTGGGGCCAACAGGCGCGCCAGCCCACGCCCGCCGCGCTCGAGCGCCCAGACCGTCCGCCCGTACAGCGCTTGGGCGCCGAAGAGCAGGACGCCGATGCCGCGCGCCGGCAGCCGCAGCAGGGGCGCCACAGCCGCGGACCAGCGCACGAGGCCCGCTGGCCGCCGGCCGAGGATGCGCGCCGTGACCACCGGCAGGAACAACACCGCGGCGCCCAGGCTGAACAGCAGCGAGACCACCAGCGGGATGCCGATGCCGCCGAAGATCAGGCGCGCCTCGGCGTTGTCGCTCATGAAGATCAGCGGCAGGAACACGACCACCGTGGTCAGGGTCGCCAGGGTGATCGCCAGGGCGATCTCGCGCGTGCCCTGGATCGCAGCCTGGCGCGGCTCGAGGCCCTCGTCGCGCAGCCGGGCGATGTTTTCGACCACCACGATGGCGTTGTCGACCAACATGCCGATGCCCAGGGTGACCCCGACCATGGTCAGCAGGTTGAAGGAGCCCCCGGTGAAGTACTCCACCGCGATCGCGGCCAGGGCCGAGACCGGGATCGACAGGGCCACGGCGATGGTCAGCCGCAGGCGGCGCAGGAAGACGACCAGGGTCAGCACGGCCAGGAGGCCTCCGGTGACCGCGGTCGACCTGAGCTGCGTCAGGGAGCCTTCGATCATGCTGCCCTGCATGAAGAAGGGCAGGAAACGGATCTGGCCGCCGAGGCGCGGGTCCTGTTCCAGCTCCTTGAAGGCCGCCGCCAAGGCGCGCGAGCTTTCGACCACGTCCGCCTGGGTGTCCTTGCGGGCCACGCCGTAATAGGCGTACTGCCCATCGATGCGCGACAGGCTGTCGCGCACGGACTTGACGCGCTCGACGCGCGCCACATCCCCGATCACCAGCCCGTTGCCGATCGGGTAGGCCGCGATCTCGCTCTCGTCGCGCAGGCGCATGTCGCTGCGCAGCAGATAACGCCGGCCACCGTCGTCGACCTCGCCCAGGGGCTCGGCGAAGTTGTCCTTGGCCAGGCGTTCGATCAGTTGGCCCAGATTTAGGCCCGCGGCCAGCACACGGTCCTCGTCCAGCTCGATGCGCATCGAATCGTCCAGCACCCCGAACAGATCGAGTTTGGACACGCCCGGCACGGACTCGAGCCGCGGCTTGACCACCGCGTCCAGCAGGAAATCGGTGCGGTCGGAGTCGCCCGAGTGCAACACGCCGAAGAAGCTGATCGGAAACTGGTCGGCGTCCTCGGACCAGAAGTCGATCGGCCCCACGGTGGCCGGCAGTCCCGGACGGGCGCGCTCGAGCCGGTCGCGCACCTCGGCCTTGGCCAGGTCCAGGTTCAGGGAGGCATCGAAATTGACGCGCATCCAGACGAACTCGTCCTGGCTCGAGGAGCGCACCCGCTCGATCCCGCTCATGGTGCGCAGCTGCTCCTCGATCGGGCGTGCCACCTTTTCCTCGTTTTCGCGGGCGCTCGAGCCGATGTTGGGCACCCACACGTTGAGGCTCGGCGCTTGGAAGCCCGAGGGCATCAGCTGCAAGGGGATGCGCAGATAGGCGATCGCCCCGATCACCAACAGGGTCGCGAAGACGACCCCGGCGCCGACCGGCCGATGCACGATGAAGTCGAACAGGCCCTTGGTCGCGTCCGGGCGCGTGTCGTCCTGGTCTGCTTCCTGGTTCGCTTGCATGGCGGGTGGTCGGGCTGGGCCCGACGGTTCAGGCGGGGCTGGCGGAGCGCAGCCGTGCGGAGAGGCGTTCGAGCAGCACGTAGGCGGCCGGGATCACGAACAAAGTCAGCAGGGTCGAGCTCGACAGGCCGGTGATGACGGTGATCGCCATGGGCGCGCGCATTTCGGCCGCGGCGCCGCCGCCCAGGGCGCCCAGCAGGGGCAACCCGTCGAGCCAGCCGGTCATCGGCAGGAGGCCCAGCACGGTGGTCAGGGTGGTCATGAAGATCGGGCGCAGGCGCGTGCGCGCGGCCCCGACCACGGCGTCCTCGAGCGTCGCCCCGGCCGCGCGGTTTTGGTTGATGCGGTCGATCAGCACGATCGCGTTGTTGACCACGATGCCGGCCAGCAGGATCAGGCCGATGAAGACCACCACCGACAGCGGCAGCCCGAGCAGGTCGAGCACGAGCACCACGCCGACGCCCGCCAGGGGCACCGACAGCAGGATGATCAGGGGCTGCAGCAGGGACTCGAACTGGGCCGCCATGACCACATAGACCAGGAACACGGCCAGCAGCAGGGCGAAGGTCATCGAGCGCTGGGCCTCCTCCATCTCGCGCTTCTGGCCGGCCAATTCGACCGTGACGCCAGCGGGCACGGGCAGGTCGGACAGGGCGCCCTCGATGCCGCGGGTCAGGCCCCCCAGGTCGAGACCCTGGGAGCGTGCTTCGAGCACGATCGCCCGGGAGTTGCCCGCCCGGCGGATCTCCGCCGGGCCTTCCACCAGTTCGACCTCGGCCACGGCCCGCAGGGGCAGCTCCTGCCCGCGCTGCTTGTCGACCGCCAGGTCGAGCACGTCCTCGAGGGTCTCCAGGGCCGCTTCGTCGGCCTGCACACGCAGATCGATGCGCTCGTCGCCCCGGCTCAGGCGGGTGGGCACGTCGCCGAGCACGGCGCTGCGCACCTGGGCCGTGATGCTGGCCAGGTCGAGGCCGTACTCCAGGGTCTTGTCGCGGTCGAAGCGCAGCGCCAGCTCGGGCTGTCCGGGGCGCAGGGAGCTCTTGAGGTCCGCCAAGCCCGGCAGGCCGGTCAGCCGTTGTTCGACGCTGGCGGCGACCTGCGCCAGTTGAGCCAGGTCGTGGCCGCGCACCTCGATCGCGATCGGCGCCTCCAAGGCGAAGGGCGTCGGGCGCCGGATCTCGACCGAGCGCACCGCCGGGTGCTGGCCCAGGATCTCGCGCACCTGCTCGGCCAGGCGCTCCTCGCGCTCCGCATCGCGCTCGCTGCTGGCCAGGCGCACGGTCAGGCGCCCGGTGTGGGATCCCTCCACGTCGCGCGACAGCGTCTCGGTCTCCACGCCGGCGGTCAGGGCCGTGGCCTCGACCCCCGGCAGGGTGCGCACGCGGGCTTCGAGGCCGCTCAGCACGCGGTCGGTGTTGTCGAGCGGCGAGCCGACGAAGAGCTGCACGAAGGCTGTGAACTCGCCCTGATGGATCTCGGGCAAGAGCTCGACCCCCAGGCCCACCAGCCGGCGCTGGCTGGCGAACAGCAGCACGCCCGCCAGGGCCAGCAGCACGAGCGGCGCGGCCAGCGTGGCCCGCAGCAGCCGAGGGTAGCCGCGCTCCAGGCCGCTCCAGAGCCACTCGAAGGCCGCCGCCGGGGGCCGGAGCAGCAGTCCGCCCAGCCGCAGCAGCCCGCGCAGCAGCCACAGCAAACCGACCAGGGGACCGGCCAGACCCCAGGCCAGCAGGCCCCCGGCGCTCTTCCCCAGGGTCCGCAGCCAGGTGTCCCCAGCCTCCCGCTGCCAGGCCTTGACCGGCCGTACGGCCAGGGGCGCCACCTGGCGGGAGGCCAGCATCGGGATGTAGAGCAGGGCCACAACCAGCGAAACCGACAGGGCCGAGACCACCGTCAGGGCCTGGTCGCCGAAGATCTGTCCGGCCACGCCGCTGACGAACACGATCGGGGCGAAGACCGCCACCGTGGTCAGGGTCGAGGCCACCACCGCCCCGGCGACCTCGCGCGTGCCGCGGATCGCCGCCTCGATCGGGCCATCGCCCTCCTCTCGGCAGCGCGTGATCGATTCGAGCACGACGATGGCGTTGTCGACCAACATGCCCACCCCCAGGGCCAGGCCGCCCAGGGACATGATGTTCAGGCTGACGCCGCCCAGGTACATGCAGGCGAAGGTCACGATGACCGAGATCGGGATCGCCACGGCGATGATCACGGTCGGGGCCAGCCGGCGCAGGAACAGCAGGATCACCGCGATCGCCAGCAGGGAGCCGGTGACCGCGGAGCTCTTGACATCGTCGATCGAGTCCTCGATGAACACCGACTGGTCCGAGAGCAGCGCCAGGGAACCTTCGCGGCGCAGCTCGTGGGCCAGGAAGTCGGTCTCCTGCCGCGCGGCGAAGGAATCCCCGCTTTGCTCGGGGTTTTCGAGCTGGCGCTTGGCGGCGGCCTGCTGGGCCTGCGTGCCGAACAGCTTGCTGCGCACGCGCTCGGCCAATTCGACGATGTTGCTGCCGGCTTCGCGGTAGATCGCCAGCTCGACCGCCTCCTGGCCGTCGATGCGCGAGACCACCTCGCGGCGCTTGTAGCCGGCTTCGACGCTGCCCACGTCGCCCAGCCGCACCGTGGCCCCGCCGCGGCGCACCAGGGCCAGGTTGCGCACCTCGTCCAGGTCCTGGAACTCGTTGACCGTGCGCACGATGTACTCGGTCGAGCCCTCGCGCAGGCTGCCCCCGGAGGCGTTGATGTTCTCGGCCGCCAGGCGGGCGCCGACCTCGGCCAGGTCGAGCTTTTGCGCCGCCAGCTTGGCCGGATCGAGGCGCACGCGGATCTCCTCCTCGAGCCCGCCGCGCACGTCGACCGCGGCGACCCCCTCGAGCGCTTCGAGCTCGCGCTCCAGCCGGTTCTCCGCCAGCCAGCGCAGACCGATCAGGTCCTGCTCCGGATCGACGCCGCCGCGGCCCGGCGGCAGGGTCAGGCCCACGCGCAGGATCGGGTCGAGGCTCGGGTCGTAGCGCAGGATCAGGGGGCGTTCGGCCCCGTTGGGCAGGAACACGCCATCGAGCTTCTCGCGCACGTCCTGCACGGCGAAGGCCATCTGCGTGTTCCAGGCGAATTCGAGGGCCACGTCGCTGACGCCCGCGCGGCTGGTGGAGCTCTGACGCACCAGGCCCGGCAGGGTGCTGAGCGCCTCCTGCACGCGGGTCGAGATGCGCTGTTCGACGTCCTCGGGCGCCGAGCCGGGCCAGGAGGTGCGCACCGTCAGGGACGGGTAGCTGATGTCGGGCAGGAGGTCCTGCTCGAGCTTGGACAGCGACACCAGCCCGAACACCGTCAGGCTGAGCTGCAGCATGGTCATGGCCACCGGGCGACCGGTGACCAGTCCGAGGATGCCCGCGCGCCGCGGCGATGCTTGCGAGCTCATCGACGTTCCCCGCCCGAGCCCGCGCCGCCCGCGCCCTGGCCCGCGCCGACTTCGGCTCCGCTTTCCGCCTGCGCCGCTTGCTCCGCCCCCGGGGGCGTCGATTCCGCCGGATCGCCCGCCTGACCCGCTGCCCCGCCGGCAGCGCTGCCCTGCGACGCGCCGTCCTCCGGCCCCGGCGGCGGTGCTCCGGCCGGGCTGGTGCTCTCGGCTGCGCCCTGCGCGCGGCTGATCGATGCCGGCTCGGCGCTGGCCGCACCGCTCGGGGCGGCGGCCGGATCGGCGCGCGGCCCGTCCTCGGCGGAGGCCAGGCGCTCGGCCGATGGCTGCGACGGAGCGGCGCTCGATTCATCGTCCGCGGGCCGCTCCTCGAGCTCGCTGCCGACCTCGAGATCCCGGGCGCCGACGACCACCACGCGCGCCCCGGCCACCAGGTGGCGCGCTTCCGGCGCCTGCGGATCGAGGGGCAGGATCTCGACCCGCTCCAGGTCGCTCAAGCCCTCGCGCACATCGACCCTAAGCGCTTTCCGGTCCACGGCCAGCACCACGTGGGCGCGCTCCCCTTCCCTTTCCACGGCGCGCTTCTTGACCACCAGACAATCCGGTTTGCGCTCGGTCACCAGGCGGATGCGCAGCAGCATGCCGGGCGCCAGGCGCGCACCTGCCTCATCGGGCAGTCCCTGCGGCCCCAGCGCGCGCGGGTCGAGCCGGGCCGTGACCCGGAAGCTGCCCGAACTCGGGTCGATCGTGGCGCCGACGCGCTCGACGCGGCCCGCGAACACCTCGCCGGGCAGCGATTCGGTGCTGGCGGTCAGCTCCAGGGGCCCGCCGGACTGGAACAGGGCCCGCTCGGCCTGGGGGCGGAAGAACACCGCCCGCAACAGACCCGGATCGGTGACCACGAAGGCGGGCTGGGTGGCGTTGACGTTCTCGCCGATCTTGATCGTGCGCGAGGCCACCAGGCCATCGATGGGGGCCAGGATGCGCGTGTACTCGAGGGTCAGCTCGGCCCGATCGCGGGCGGTCTTGGCGCGCTGCTCCGCCAGGCGCAGGGCCTGCTCGTCCAGTTCCGCGCGGCGCTGCGCCAAGCGCGCCTGGTCCAGCTCCAGGGCGGCCCGGTCGCGGGCCAGTCGCGAAGCCTCCAGGGCCTTCTCCGACACGCTGGCCACGCGCGCATCGCCCCCCGAGAACAGCTTTTCGTCCCGCGCCAGATCGCGCTCAGCCTGAGCCAGGTTGGTCTCGGCGGTGCGCACCCGGCTCTTGGCTTCGTCGATCGAAACACCCGCGGTTTCCAGGCGCTGGCTGGCCTCGACCAGGGCGTTCTCGAGGTCCGCCAGATTGAGGCTCGCCTCCCGGTCGTCGAGCCGGGCCAGCTCCTGCCCCGCCACGACCTGATCGCCCTCCTCGGCCAGCAGGGACACCACCAGCCCGGGCGCGCGCGGCAGCACCGCCACCTCGCGGTCGCTCTCGAGCACGCAGGTGGTCTCCAGAACCTTCTCCATGGTGGCCGCCACCACGGCCTCGGTGATCACCGACTTGGCCTGCCGCTCGCGCAGCCCGTTCTGGGCGCTCGCGCTGGCCTCGCCGGGCGCCTCGATGCTGCAGCCGCCGGCCAAGAGCAGCGCCAGGCCCGCCAGGAGCCCGGCTCGGAGCGGAGCCCGCAGGCCTGCCCGGGCGGCGCGCTGGGGGGCGGAGTTCGGGCGGGCCAGTCGAGGGGTGGGTTGGGGCATGGCGGGGGGGCCGCGGGGCCGGCGAAAAGGGGGCCGGTTGGCCTTGGGGAGCGGGGGGCCCCGGGGACGGGGAGGCCCCTGGGGAGCGGAGATGGACCGGGCTTGCCGGCCACGGGCGCGCGGGGCGGGCGCCGCCCGTGCGCGGGGGATCGGTCGCAGGCGGCTCGCCAGCGGGCGGGGCGGAGCCAGCGGCGCGATCCGGCAGGATACGGATGCGGGGCGCCGGTATTGCCCGGCAGGGGGGGGCCGGGCGCGGCTGCCAGGGTCCTATGCTGCCGGCGATGAAGACGCCCGAAGCCGCCCTGGAGGAGATCCTGGGCCAGGTCGAGCCCCTGGGCCAGGTCGAGGAGCTGCCCGTGGCTTTCGCCTCCGGCCGGATCCTGGCGCAGGCCCCGGTCAGCAACGTGAACGTGCCGCCCTTTCGCAAGGCGATGATGGACGGATTCGCCTGCCGGAGCGCGGATCTCGAGCGCCTGCCCCGCGGTCCGGAGGGGGTGCGCCTGGCCCTGGCGGGGGAGTCCCGGGCGGGAGCTCCCTACGAGGGCCTGCTTCTGCCCGGCCAGGCGATCGAGATCTTCACCGGGGCCGCGGTGCCCGAGGAGCTCGACCAGGTGGTGATGGTCGAGCGCAGCCTGCGCCAGGGGCAGCAGGTGGCCCTGGCCGTCCCGGCCCGTCCCGGGGAGCACATCCAGCCGGTGGCCGACATCCTGGCCGTCGGCGACCAGCCCATCGCCGCGGGGACGCGCCTGGCGCCGGCCGACCTGGCGGTGCTGGCCGCGCTGGGGGCGCACCCGCTGCGCGTTTTTCGCGCGCCCAAGGTCGGTGTGCTCACCACCGGCGACGAGCTGGTGCCGCCCTGGGAGCAGCCGGGCCCGGGCCAGATCCGCGAGGGCAACACGCTGTATCTGGCGGCGCGCCTGCTCGATCTCGGCGTCGAGCTCTCGCGCGTCGGCATCGTGCCCGATGACCCCGAGATCCTCGAGCAGGAGTTCCGCACCACCCTGGAGCAGTCCGACGCCCTGGTGACCACCGGCGGCGTTTCGATGGGCAAATACGACCTGGTCGGCCAAACCTTCGAGAAGCTCGGCGTGCGCCCCCTGCTGCACAAAGTGGCCGTCAAGCCCGGCAAACCGATCTGGTTCGGCATGCAGGGCCGAAAGCCGATCCTGGGCCTGCCCGGCAACCCGGTCTCGGCGCTGCTGGGGCTCGAAGCCTTCGTACGTCCAGCCCTGGCTAAGCTCTCCGGCGCCCGCGATTTCGCCCCGCATTTCGGCCGCGGTGTTTGGCGCGGCCCCGCCGTCGAACCCTACGACCGCCAACAAAATCTGCCCTGCCGGCTGGTCTACGAAGAGGACGGCCGCCTGGGCCTCGAGCCGATCCCCTGGAAGGGCTCCTCCGACATCCTCTCCGCCGCCCGCGCACAAGCCCTGGCCGTGATCGACGCCCAAGCCCCCTGCACCCCCGGCCAAGTCCTGCGCTTCCGGCCGCTGTGAAGCCCAGACCCTTCAGGCGGAGACCGACACCTGCCGCTCCGCGGCGGCGTTACTTTTGCAGCGAACGGGCCCTAGCCACCCTGGAAACGGGCCGCTGCCCGGATTCCCTGCCCGGATTCTCTGCCCGGATTCTCTGACCGGCCTCGATCGGCACCTGCAGCGGGGCCCCTGATCGCCGTCGGGGGCCCCGGCTCGCGAGCCCCTCGAAGCGGCCTGCCCGCGACGTTCGAGGGCCGCGCCGATCGGTTCGCCGCACCGGCGCGGGGGGTGGAGCCGAGCTGCAGGGAGGAGCGGCAGAGAGCGGCGGCAGGGAGCGGGGGGAATGCCGGAGAACCAGGCGCGGCCCAGCGATTCTCCGAGCGCCTAGCCGCAATCCTGGAGCCTAGGGGCCGAATGCTTGCGCTGGGCTCGATCGGTCATTCGAGCGGCCGGTTGGCCCCTCGACCGTCGCCCCGCAGTCGCATGGCCCTCATTCCTTCGCTCGAGGCGCTGGCGCGGGGCTGGACGGCACGAAGGTCATGTTCAGGTCGGTCTGCTGGATCACGTGCTTCCAATCACCCGCCTTGGGAGCGATGACGAACGTGCCGCTGCCGCTCTCGACCCGGAAGGCGGGCGGCAAAGGCTCGGCCTGGTCTCCTGCGATCCGCACATACGAAGTATTCAGCCACTCGAGTTGCTTGTCGAAGTGGGCTTCGAAGAGGGTGATCCGGCGCGGCTTGGCCTCTCCGGGGATGCCCCCGATCACTTCGCTCAAGAGGGTCACGACACAGTCGCCGTTCGGCGAGTGGAAGGTCCAGCTTTGGAGCGGAGAAGCCGCCGGAGCGTTTCCGTTCTGGGGGAGGCTTTGCTGCCCAGCGAAGAAGGCCAGCGCCACGGCGCCTGGGACGAGCGGGAGTTTGACGGACATGGAGGTCTCTCGTGGGGATCGAAGGCAGGGTTGGGGCAGGATCGCAGAATCAGCGCAGCGCGGAACTCTGGAACCCGGAGATCAGGTGCAGCAGATGCCGACCGTGGTCACGATCTGGGAACAGTCGGTCACTTCTCCCCATTTGGCTCCATCAGCCGGCACGGCGCACAGTTTGCGGCAGTTCGGGTGACAAGGGGTGCAGACGGGTTCGCTGGAGGTCGTCAGAACGCGCTTCGACGTTCCCACGTCGGCGCTTCCGCAGCTGTAGGTGACGGTGACCGAGACAGTCGGGATCAACCCGGTCGTGGGCGCAGAGGTCTGCGCCGTCCCAGTGCAGCCGGGAGGTTCCGGTTCCGAGCAGGGACCCACCTGGGGTGCCGAGGCAAAGGTCGCCAGGAGCAAGAGCAGTGCAAGCATCGAAGGGCAGGCGGTTCGTTGGCTTGCGGTCCGATCCCTGGACCGGACCGATCGAGCAGCCCCACAGTTGCGCCCGCAGTATCGGCCACTCGATCAGGACCTTGTACCCCCCCCGGTGTCAACCGTTTTTATTCCGCCGGCCGGATGCGGGTTTTTCGGGTCTTCTAGAAGTTGTGTGGGCGCAACCCCATGGTCCGGGGCGTCCTGGGCCTGGAACGGCTCTGCTCACGGCTCGGGTCCTCCACGGGGCGCAAGGGCCTCGGCGAGTTCCCGACCGACGTCAGCTCGGTACATTCAGGCTTCGTTGGTCGGCCCCGCCCGCACGGAACCGGTAAGCGCTAGTTTTTTCGCGCGCCTCGCTGCCAGGCGGGTTGGCCGCGCGGCCACGCTAGGCAAAAAGCCCTGCGTGCCTTGGGTCCGATCAGGCATCGAGGCCTCCCATTTCGGCCAGACATCCGTTCGCCAATGCCAGGAGTGCGCTCCGCGACGGCGCCTCGGGGCCGCGCTGGGTCGAGCCCGATGGAGCACCGGGCTCAACCCGCTGCAAGTCCTGTGGTCGGCCTAAGGCCGCCCCACGCGTCCCTCACGGACGGTTTTGGCGCGGCCCGGGTCGCTTTTCGTCAGCCGGTCATTCGCGGGGGAAGCGGTTGCACATCCCGACGGTCTTGAACTCACCGCAGCTCACATCCTCGTTCACGACCTTGACGTTGCCGCAGGGATCGACGTGCCGTACCAGGCCTGGCAGCTCGAAGGGCCCCTCGGGCCAAAGGATCTCCCAGCTCGATCGCGGGAAGCGCTTGTCCCAACGATAGCGGTAGGTGTAGCCGCCGCCATACCAGCGCAAGCACAGCCCGCAGGAGCCCGCGAGCGTGCCATCGTAGGGCATCTCGTCGGTGCTCGAAGAGCTGGTGGTGAATTCGTACTTGCCTTGGGCCCAACCCGACTGTTTGCCCAGCGAGACCGAAAACGTGTGTTGCTTGATCTTTTCCATCTTGCACACGCCTCCGTTGTTGCCGCACTTGCGTTCGGTGATCGGGCCGGCGACCAGGGAGCTGCCCACCAGCACCGGTCCGCTCAAGGGGCAACCTGCATGCGGGGTCGGGCCAGCGCCTGCCGGGCAGGGGCCGCCGGCGGGCTCCTGGGGCTGGATCGGCATCGGGGGATCACAATCGACGGCTTGCTCGCATCCAGAACCCGCCGCCGGCGGCGGCGTCTGGGCTCCCGCTTGCTGGGCCACACCCGCCGGCGCTTGGTCGACCACATCGATCAAATGCCCGGGAACACCGTTCTTCTCGCGCACCAGGACGAAGTGGGATCCCGCTTGCAGGCTGCCGATCAAGGCGATGCCCGCATCGAAGGGGCTGGGCGCGAAGGGCAGCACTTGGAGCTGCGGCTGCGCGAGCGGCGCGCCCGGTGGCGCGGGCTTCACGCAGCGGATCACGTCGATGGTCGGCTCGAGCAAGGCGGGTCCGGACTCCTCGATCCGCTCGAGCAGGTCGATGAACACCGCCAGGCCAGCGCCTTGGCCGGCGCCCAGGGCCGTGGTGGGCGCGAGGATCACCGCGCCGCGGCGGTAGGGAGCGATCAGGCCTTCGAAGCCGTGGAAACGAGCCGTCGCCGCGATCGCAGCGGGTCCGACCAAGGGGGCTACTTGGCACTCGAAGTTCGCGTTGCTGCCCCGCGGCGTGACCAGGGACCAGAATGGATAGTCCTGCTGCTGTGTGTCGTAGGTGAGCGACTCGGGTCCACCCCGCACGTGCACCCGCTGGGCGCGCGGCATCGAAAAGCCTTGGATCGCCTGGAGCGTGTAGCCCTCGCTGGGCGTCGGCACCTCAAACCTGAAGCTGCAGCCGAGCAGCGAGCCGTCCGCGAGCAGGGTTGGGAACAGCGCGCAGGTCAGGTCGACCCCCGGCAGTGCCGGGAACCAGGGACTCTGGCCATTGGCGGCGGTCGCCGCCGACAGCTCGATTCCCGTGGGCCCATTTACGACGACGAGCACCCCAGAACTCTGGTTTCCGAGGGAGTCGTTGACCTCGATGCAGACCGAGACTTCCGGCGGCGAGGCGACTTCCCTTGCGTCCGGGCGCGGCGCTCCGCAGACCAAGGCCCAGGGGTAGTGGAAGGCGAAAACGAGCGCTAGCGTGCGCATGGCAAGCGACGAGCTTGATTGAAGAGCCAAACCGGGCCACGGGCCTCTGACGCCCCCGGTTGCGCCCGGGGCACGCGGCATCGGCCCATTTAGCTGTTCGTCCCCCCCCTGTTGTCAAGCAGGGTCTCCGCGACTCGACGAGAACAACCCGGCAGCCCAGTCCTGCTGCGGGCGCTGCCGGCAGAGAACCGCTTCCAGGCGACCAAGTAATGCGCACCGACAGCGGTTCACGTCGAGCCGCAGTCCTCCGGCAACCCGGCCTCGAGTGGACGCCGGTGTCGGGCGCAGGCGAGAGAAAAGGGGGGGCCTAGCCCGGCCGGAGGCCGGGCTCGACGGAGGCGCGAATCCGGTTTCGTCCTGCAGTGCAGCGCGTTTCGGCTGTGCGCTGCCACCGACCGCTCACAGCCAGGGAAACGATCGGCGCGCAGCGCCGATCCCGGGCTGGGTGGCCGGCGGACGCCGGCCCTAAGGCATCTGACGGGTCTGGGTCAGGAGGCGCGTTCGACGCGCTCTTTGTATTCGAGGGTTTCGGTGTCGATGCGGACCTTGTCGCCCACGCCGACGACCATGCCCACCTTGACCTCGATGCCATTGTCGAGCTTGGCGTCCTTGGTGCCGTTGAGCACGCCCTTGATCGGCGGCGTGGTGTCGACCACCGTGGCGACGACGGAGGCCGGGGGCTCCACGGTCAGGAGCTTGTTGTCCACGAACAGGCCGCGGTAGACGTCGGCGTTCCAGCGCACCACGTCCTCGACCCCGTCGGCGGGGCAGCGGTGCTCCTCGCCTTCGGCCGAGTAGAAGACCTCCTCGTTGCCGTCCCTGTAGCCGTAGGTCAGGTCGATGGTCTCCGAGTCGAGGACGTTGTACTTGTCTTCGCCGTGGGAGGTGATCTCGGTCAGGCGGCCGGTGATGATGTCCTTGACCTTGAGCTGGATGCGCGAGCGGCGGTCGCTCTTCCAGAGGTTCCAGTAGGTGATGCGGCAGGGGCGGCCCTGCTGATCGATCAGCATGCCCTTGCGCAGTTCGATGGCGGTGATCTGGCCCATGGTGGGGGAGGCGGCCTTGGCGTATGTCGGTTGCGGGGTCCGGCTCGTGTCCGCCGGTGCGCGTTCGGTCGGGTTTGCGCTCGATCGAACGCCGTTTCGGGCGCACCAAGGTAGCGAGCGAGCGGTCCGGCGCCCCGCCGTAAACATCGGACGGGCGGATCCGGCCCGGAGCCGGGCGCTCTCGGCCCCAGGCTTTCGGAGGCCCCGCGCTTGACCGTGCCGCGCTCGGGCTGCTAACCAGGCTGCGGCGCGCCCAGGGGCGCACAACCGGCTTGGCGACCCGCGAACCCCACCCCCAAGGCGCCCGGTCGCCGCTGCCCCCGGGGCAGAGGGCGCTGCGCTTGGCCCTGGCTTACGCCCTGTGGTTTCTGGCGAGCCCGGGAGTGCTCGGCGGGGATGGGTGGCCGCTCTTGGGCCCGGCCTTCGTCGCAGCCTGGGCCCTGGCGGCCAGCCGGTCGGGACCCCGGGCGGCCTGGGTCGAGTGGGCGCTGGGGGGGCTCGGGCTGGTGGCCCCGACCTTCTGGATGGCCTACGTGTTCCCGCCGAGCCCGCTCCTGGCCGGCCTCGGGCTCGGGCTCTATGCCGCCGGGGCCGGGGCGCTGCTGCGGCGGCTGCTCGCCCGGGGCCTGCCCCTGTGGCTCGCCGCCGCGCTGGCCTGGCTCGGGTTCGAAACCCTGCGCGATGTGCTCGAGCCGCCCCTGGGCTTCGGCTGGCTGCGGCTCGGGCACCTGCTCGGCGCCTGGCCCTGGGCGCTGGGCTCGGCGCGCTGGCTCGGGGTCGAGGGCGGCAGCCTGGCCCTCGCCGCCCTCGGCGGGGGCCTGGCCCAGGGCCTGTTTGCCTGGCGCACCGGCGCGCGCGGTCTGGCGGCCCTGCCGGCCGGGGCCCTGCTGCCCGCGGCGCTGGTCTGCGCCGCGGCGGCCCTCACGGCGCCTCCGGCGCTCGAGCCCGGCCCCGGCTTGCTGCTGGTGCAGCCGGCGGTCGACGTGTGGGACAAGCACGACCAGCGCAGCGGCTACGAGCGCCTGCGGGAGCATCTCGAGCTGACCCGAACCGGCCTCGAGGCGGCCGAAGCGCGGGGCCTGCGCATCGATCTGGTGGTCTGGCCCGAGACCAATCTGCCCTTCGCCGTGGCGGCGCCGGGTCTCGAGGCGGCGCTCGAGCAGGGCGCCCGTTTCGCCCCCTGGCGCGCTGGAGAGATCGACCCCCAGCGATTGCGGGCTCTGCCGGCCATCGAGCGCCAAAGTTTCGAGCGCTGGATCTGGCCCGCCCTCGATCCGGTGCCCGCGTTCCTGTGCGGCGTCGAACGCTGGAACGCGGACTCCGGGCTCCTGCGGCGCGAAAACGCGGCCAGCCTGTGGCAGCGGCAGGACGGCGCTGCGCGCCAGGACAGCCTCAAGCTGGCGCTGGCGCCCGGCGGCGAAACGGTCTTTGGCCTCGAGCGCTGGGGCTGGCTGCGGGCGCGCATCGAGGCCGCCGCGGGCTATCTGCCGGACCTGGCGGCGGGGGAGCAGAGCGAGGTGCTCACGTTCGTCGATCGATCCGGCGTCGCGCGCTCCGTGCTGGCCAGCGTGTGCTTCGACAACGCCCACCAGTATCCGTACCTGCAGGGCCTGGCCGCGCGGGACGCCGACTTCATCGCGGTCCTCTCCAACGAAGCCTGGTACCACGGCCAGCTCGAACTGGATCAGATGCTGGCCTTCAGCCGGGCGCTGGCGGTCATCACCGGCCGTCCCCTGGTGCGCGCGACCAACGATGGGCTGACCCTGGCCCTGGGGCCGGACGGGCGCGAGCTGGCGCGCCTCTCGGTCGCGGGCCGCGACCGCGGCGTGGCCGGCTGCCTGTCCCTGAGCCTGCCCCTGCCGCCCGCCGGTGCGCCGCGCCCGCCCTACGGCCGCCTGGCCCCCTGGCTGCGGGGGCTGTGCCTGGCGGCGCCCCTGGCCCTGGCGCTGGGTCTGCCGCGCCGCGAGCGCAACCGGGCGCCCCGGGCCGGGTAGGGAGGCGCGCCGGTCGGCGGCGGGCTCTCGCGCCCCGCGCTTGACCCCCGCCATCCGGCGCCCCTATAGTCCGCCCGCCCAGCTTCCGGAGACCCTCCGGCGGCCCCTCGGGCGGCCTCCCCGCGGCGCTCCCCGCGCCCCGGCTTCGAGCTCTTCCAGCCCTTCCCCCCCCGGGGCCACCCACCGGCCCTTCCCCCGCGCTGTCCCGCCCGGCGATCTCCCCCGAGCCGCCCCGGCGGATCCCCTCATCCCCGGTGGCGCCGCGCGCCCGCCCAGGTCCAGGCCTGGGCCGGAACGCCGCGGAGCCAGCCTGACCGGCAGCCGGGCCGATCCGCAGAGCCCCTCCTCGAGCCCCGTCGCATGAAGCAAGTCGGCATCGTCTTCCTCGTCATCAACCTGCTGCTGGCCGGTGCCTTCCTCGGGTACTCGTCCTTCGCGCTCAAGGTTTCGACCAACTGGCAGCAGAAGCATGCGGAACTGCTGGCCAGCTCCGAAGCCAAGGCCCAGGAGGCCGCGGCCCTGCAGAGCAAGCTCACCACCGAGCTCGAGGCCGTCACCAACAGCCGCGACCTGCTGCAGGAGACCAAGAACAAGGCCGAGGCCACGATCAAGAGCCTGACCGCCGAGCTGGAAGCCTCGCGCCGCGAGAACTCCGAGCTCAACTCGCAGGTCGCCGGGATCAACGCCCAGATCGGCGAGCTCAAGGACACCATCGCCCAGGTCACCGAGGCCAAGAGCCAGGCCGAAGAGCAGCGTGTCGAGGCCGAGAAGGCCGCCAAGGACGCCCTGGCGGATGCCAAGGACGCCGTGCGCGCCCAGCGCGATGCCGAAGCCGCCCTGGCCAGCGCCAACGATCAGATCGCCCAGCTGAAGGTCGACCTGACCAGCGCCGGCGAGGACAACGCCAGCAAGCAGGCCCTGCTGGCCATGTACCAGGAGAAGACCGGCATCGCCATCGGCGAGCTGGGCCCGGTCCAGAAGCTGATCAACGGGCGCGTGGTCAGCGTCAACAGCAGCTTCAACCCGGGCCTCGTGGCCCTCAACGTGGGCTCCGAAGCGGGCGTCTCCCGCGGCATGACCTTCGAGATCTGGGCCGGCTCCGAATACAAGGGCCAGGTGCGCGTCGAGACCGTGCTGCCGGACAAGTGCTCGGCCGTGATCGTGCGTCAATCCGGCGGCGCCATCGTCCAGGGCGACTACGCCGCCACCAACCTCTGAGACCTCGGGACGGCGGCCCGAGCGCAGGCTCCTAGAGCCCCTCGGGTTGCCCCCGGGAGCGGCCCTGGAACGGGCTGCTCCGGGCTCCTGCCGGCGAGCTGCCGGCCCGGCGCCAAGCCCCCTCCGCATTCCCCGCACCCTCCCTTCCGATGGCCAAGAAGCGTCCCTCCGCTCGCCCCGCCGCCAAGCCGGCGCGGGCCACCGCCTCCCGCCGCTCCACCAAAGGTGCCGACGGCGAAGCCCAAGCCGATGGCGGCATGGGCATCGATGTCGCCCTCGGCATCGTGACCACGATCGGCATCCTGGCGGCGATCCTGATGGTCGACTACCTGGTGGGCAAGCACTACGGCGAGGGCATGTTCTTCTGAGCGGCCCGCCGCCCGGCGCAGGCTGTCTCCGGTCGCCGGGCCCGCGGCCCGCGGCCCCGCCCTCCGACCGCCCATAGGCTGCGAGCGTTGCCGCGCCGCTCGCCGGGGACGGAGCTCGCTGCGGTGGAAGCCCAACCAGCCCGGCCCCGCCAGAGGGGGCCGGGCTGGTTCGTTTCGGTCGCCCTAAGCGACCCCGCGGCGGGCCGGCCGCAGAGCCCCCTGCCGGGCGCCGCGCGGCGCGGGGGGAGCGCCAGCCCGGGGCGGGCCGGGCCGAGCTCGAGGGGCCGGGGCCCCCGGGGGCGGTCGGCAGAGCTTCCAAGCGCCGGCCGCGCGCCGGCTGGCCGGCGCCGGGGGGAAGCGAACCGGCGGTCGGGCCCCGGGAGCTTGACCGCGGCCACGTCCTCTAGCCCCCGGTCCGCCCGGCTGCGGCGCGCGCAGGGCGCAGGGCGGATGGCGGATGGCGGATGGCGGGTGATGGAGGGCGGGTGATGGAGGGCGGGGCCGATCGGGGCCGGGCCCCGGGCCAGGTGGCCCGAGCAGCGCAAGCCGGCGCCGAGGCGAGCGCGGGGTCAGCGCCCCCCAGGCATCGCCGGTGCGGAGAGCCGGCTGGAAGCCCGGCGCGCGAAGCCGGGTCCAGCGCCCGATTTCGGTTCGCAGCGCGGCGCCGCGCCGGGCCGGCGCTTCCGCGGCATCGAGCTCTCGCTACACTGCGCAGCGAAACGGCGACGAACGGTCTCCGTTCGCTGGCGGCCCGCGCGGCCGCCCGCTCGCTGACCCCGCGGCGCGTCCGCTGGCCATGCGACCGACCCGAGCTGCCCGCGGCCACCGAGCCGCCGCCAGGAGGGTGCGACGACGGAGGGCGACCGAGCGCGCCTCGCGTTTCCTTTCCCGTCCGCACTTCCCAGCAGATCCCAGGCCCGCGGCGCGACCGCACGGCTCGGGCGCTTTCGTCGACACTGGAGCGATGCCAGCCGCGGCCCGTCCCGGCTGACCCGCACCGGATCGCGAGCGCCCGCGGCGTGCCCTGCAGCGCGGCCCCAGCGAGGGCAACCCATGGCGAAACTCCGTCGACCCCAGGATTGGATGCAATGGCTCCTGGGCCGCTTCTCTGTCGACATGGGGATCGACCTGGGCACGGCCAACACCCTGGTGTGCGTCCGGGGCCGGGGCATCGTGATCAATGAGCCCTCGGTGGTGGCGGTCCGCAAGGGCACCAACGAGGTGCTGAACAACGGCATGGCGGTGGGGGCGGCGGCCAAGGCCATGCTGGGCAAGACCCCGGGCAAGTTCGAGGCGATCCGGCCCCTGCGCGATGGCGTCATCGCGGACTTCGAGATCACCGAGAAGATGCTCAAGTACTTCATCCACAAGGCCCAGGGCGGCCGCAGCCTGGTGCCTCCGCGGGTGGTGATCTCGGTCCCGATCGGCATCACCGCGGTCGAGCGCCGGGCGGTGATCCAGTCCGCCGAGCGCGCCGGCGCCCGCCGGGTCCACCTGGTGGACGAGCCCCTGGCCGCGGCGATCGGGGCGGGGCTGCCGGTGACCGAGCCCACCGGCTGCCTGATCGTGGACATCGGCGGCGGCACCACGGAGATCGCGGTGCTGTCCCTGGCGGAGGCGGTGGTCGCCACCTCCCTGCGCGTGGCCGGGGACGAACTCGATGAGGCGATCGTCAACCACCTGCGCCGCCAGCACAACCTGCTGATCGGGGATCAGACCGCGGAGCGCATCAAGATGAAGATCGGCTCCGCGGCCGAGCTCGAGCAGGAGCTCTCCATGGAGGTCAAGGGCCGCGATGCGATCAGCGGCCTGCCGCGGGACACCGAGATCAATTCGATCGAGATCCGCGAGGCGCTCAGCGAGCCGGTCGGGCAGATCTGCGAGGCGATCCGCCAGGTGCTCGAGCAGGCGCCGCCCGAGATCTCCGCGGACCTGGTCGACGCCGGCGCCACGATCGTGGGCGGCGGCGCCCTGCTCAAGGGCATCGACGTGGCCATCTCCAGGCACCTGGGCATGTCGGCGCGCATCGGCGACGACCCGCTCACGGCGGTCAGCCGCGGCACGGGCGTGTTCCTCGAGGACCTCGACCTGTACTCCGGGGTCCTGTTCAGCGACGACGAGGGCTGACCTAGTTTGCCTCCGGCGATGGCGACGCTCACGATCGGCCGGGGAGCGCCCGCGGATCGTCGGGCCTGCCGCGCCGCCGGCCCGCGGCTGGGCTGCGATCCCGTTGCGACCCGCAGCGCCGCGGCTTTCAGCGCACACGGCTCGCCCCTGCGCCGCGCAGGCAGCGGGCCTGGCCCAGCGCCCGCGGGTCACGGCTGCTTTCGGGGGCGCCCATGAGCCGCGCGGGGCGCCTGGAATTGCTGCTTTCGGGGGCGCCCATGAGCCGCGCGGGGCGCCTGGAATTGCTGCAGCGGGGGCTGCTCTTCGGCCTGATCGGGTTGACCCTTTTTCCGCAGCCCAAGCTCGAGCTCGCGCTCGACCGTTGCGCCTCGCCGCTGCGCTACGTGGCGCGGGTGACCTCGCCCCTGACGCGCCTGCTCGGGCGTCGGGTCTCCGCCTTCGATCCCGAGCAGGCGCGCGCCGAAGAGCGCGACAGCCTGCGCTGCGTAGCGCAGCTGTTCGAGAGCGCGCTGCCGCCGCCGGAGCTCGCCTCCGGCCGCCGGGCGGTGCCGGCGGCGGTGCTGGCCCGCAGCCGCGGCGAGCGCGACCGGGTGCTGGTGCGGCCCTGGACGCTCGCGGGGTTGGCGTTGGGGCAGCCCGTGGTGCACCGCCATGTGTACGTCGGCCGCGTGGTCGAGATCGACGCCGAGCTGGGCGTGGCCACGGTCGAGCTGCTGACCGCGCGCGATTTTCGCGTCGGGGCCAGGCTGCTGCCGCCCGACAGCCTGCGGGCCCTGGCGGGGGACGATCCGGGCGTCGCCTTGACCGTGGGAGGCGTGGCCCTCGGACGGCGCTCCGCGGAAGGGGCCCTGCCTTACCTGGCCGCCCACGACCCCGCCCGGGCGCGCGGCATCCTCGCGGAACTGCCGCTCGAGGGGCCCCTCGAAGTGCACGAATGGCTGCCGGATCTGGACCCTTGCTCGTCCCTGGCGGAAGGCTTCGCCCTGGGCCGGCTGTTGCCCGAGAAGAACCAGCAGGACCGGCGCGTTGAACCCCTGCTCGACTTCCTCCACGGTCTGTTTCATGTGGCGATCCTGACCCCGCAGGACCTCGGGCTGCCGCCGCCCGAGGCGCCGCTCCACCCGCTGGCCGATGCGGACTGGGTCCCGGCGCGGATCTGGGCCTGTGGGGAGCCGAACCCCTGGCTGCGATGCCTGCAGCTCGAGGTCGGCGCAGGCGACGGCCTGTCGCAGGGCTGCGCCGTGGTCGCTGGGGCGCGCTTGATCGGTCGGCTGGGTGCCGTCCTGCCGGGCAACTCCGAGGTGCGCCTGCTCGGGGATGCCGGGCTATCCCTGCCGGTCACGGCCGCCTTCCCGGACGATCCTCAGCGGCCCCCCCAGGTGCTCGGTCGCATGACGACCCTCGGTCGCGATCCCCAGACCGGCCGCCCAGCTCTGCATTGGCAAGGGGGGCTGGCCTTCGAGCTGCCCGGCGCTCCCGCGGGCACGCCGGTGCGGGTCAGCCTATACACCGGCACAGGGGAAATCGGGCTCCCGGCGGGGCTCTTGCTGGGGGAGAGCTATGTGCGCACCGGAGCGGACGAAGGCGGTGGCCAGCGCCTGACCCTGACCGACGCCGATCCGACGCCAGGCTTCGACCGGCCCCTGTGGGTGCGCCGTCCCGGCTGGGCCGAACGGCGCCTGCTGGAGGCCCAGCCATGACCGGCCGCTGGTTCGGCTGGTTGGCCCTGTGCTTTTGGAGCGCCTGGGCGTTCGCGCTCGAAGGGGCGCTCGGAGCCGGTGCGCACGGCGCCCGCGTGTGGCCCGATCTGCCGCTGCTGATCCTGCTCTCCTTGGCGCTGGTGGTTCCGCGCTCCCGGGCGCGGGGCGCGGCCCTCGTGCTCGCGGCCCTCGAAGCTCAATTCAGCGCCGTGCCCCTGGTGGCCCTGGCCGCCGGTTATCTGCTGGCCGTGGGGGCCAGCGAAGCCCTGCGGCCCTGGCTCAGCCCCGAGGCCGCCATGGCCCGCGGGCTGGCCGTGGCGCTGATCTCGCTGCTGCTCGAGGCTTGGCTGCGACTGGCTTTGCTGCGGCGCACGCCGCTGCCTTTCGAGCCGGCCCGCGACCCCTACGACGGCGTGCTCTTCACCGCCGTGTCCAGCGGGCTGTGCGCCGCCCTGCTCTTGCCCCTCGCGCGCAGCCTCCCCGGGCTGTCCCTGCTCTGGCGTCCAACGGGAGGGGAGTCGTGGGCGGCCGCCGCACGGGTCCGCTGATCCTGGTGCTTCTGGCCGCCGCCGGCGCGGTGGTCTCGAGGCTCTGGCAGGTCCAGGTGGAGCAGCACGAGATTTGGGCCGAGCAGGCCCGCCTGGCCCTGCGCAGCGGCCAGGTCGTCACGTACGAACGCGGGGCGATCCGCGACCGCAGCGGCATGCCCCTGGCCCGCGACGTGGCGGCCTATCGGGTCGAGCTCAACTACCGTGAGTTCCGCCGGGGGCACCCGCTCGGATTGGTGGCCCACGCGCGCTCGATCCTGCTCGAGCGGCCGGTCTCCCTGGAGGAAGCGGCGCCGACGCTGTACGACTCCGCGGCCGAGCTGATCGGGCTCTCGCCCGGGGAGATCTATGCCTTCGGCCGGGGAGCGGGCCTCAGCCGGGCGAGCTTCTCGGTTCCCGCCACGGACTCCCCTTACTCGGAGGGTCGCCTGGGGCGCGCCGCCGACCTGCACTACTATGCCAAGGCCCTGCTCGGCTTGACGAAACGGGAGCGCTCGCGCTTCACCAAGCTCGAGCGTTCGCCCAAAGAAACGCGCTCCTACCTGGAGCTGCTGGCGCAGTGGCGGCAGCGCAGCCCCTCCGAACTGCTGGTGGAGCGCGCGCAGGCCTGGCGGGAGGCCGGCGAAGCGCTGCGCGACCTGGCGGCGCGCCTCGACTGGCCGATCGGAGAGCTGGATCGACAGCGCGCGCCGCTCGACTCCTTGATCGGCCAGCTCGAGGCCTGGCGCGCGTCCCTCGAGGACGCCGCCGCGGCGCGGCTGTTCGCCGACGTGCTGGGCTTCGAGGCCGGGCGGATCGAACCGGGCTTGCTGCTCGAAACCCACGACCTCGGCTTCCTGCGCCGCGAACTCGGCTGGGATCCGCCGCGGCTCGTGGCTTGGGTGTACCAGACCCGCTCGGCGTTCCTGCGCAGCTGGCGGGATGGGTACGTCCTGGAGCGGCTGCTGGCGGTGCTGCGGCTGGCGGAACGGCCCGAACCGGAGCTGGTCTGCTCGCTGTTCGCCGCGGTCTACGCCGATGGGGCCAGCCTCTCGCTGGCTCTGGACGGGACGCCGCGGCCCTGGCGGGAACTGGCCGAGCCGGCGATGTTCCCGGCCCTGCGCCAAGCCTATGCCCTGGAGGGCGAAGCCCCCGATCCCGGTCCGGCGCTGGAACTGTTCGACCCCGCCTACCGCAGCGCCCATGCGCGCCCGCTCGCTTGGCAGGACCTGGTCGAGGTGTTCGAACCCGGTCGGCGCGCGGAGCTCGAAACCCGCTTCGCCGAGCAGTTGGGGAAAGACTGGCATCGGCGCTACGACGGCAGCCTGGCGGAGGTCTGGCGGCGCGACCTCGGCCGGGCCGCCCCCGAGGCCCGGGCGCGGATCGTCGATCTGTGCGTTTCTCTGCTCGACAGCTTCGAGCTCAGCTTCCAGGCGCGGACCCGGGAGCACCTCGGGGCCCTGCTCGAGCTCGATCCCGACCGCGATCGACGCCTGCAGGTGGCCCGCGACCGCATGGACCGCCTCTCCGAGCGCGCCAAGAGCCTGCTCAAGGACTACGGCAGCCGCCCGGCGGTGCTGCACCAGGACCCCAGCGACGAAGTGGTCTTCCTGCTCTCCCGGTTCCGGCCGCGATTCCCCGGGATCGAGGTGCAGAGCTTCCGACGGCGCGAGCGCCCGGCCCAGGGCTCGGGCCCTGACCCCGCCTCGCTGCTGACCGAATTGGTCGGCTCCGTGGGCGCCCTGGATGCCGAGGCCTTTCAGCGCCAGCGGGCCAAGCAGGACGAGTTCGACGCGCTCAAGGCCAAGTCGCTGCGCAGCAGCGAGGAAGAGCAGCGCCTGCGCTCGCTGATGCAGGAGTTGCTGCTCGTCGACGAGGCGCGCGGCATCAGCGGCCTCGAGGCCTACCTGGACCCTTACCTGCGCGGGCGCAACGGCTACCGCGAGCGCCTGGGGCTCGAAGACGTCTACGGCCGTGGCGCGCGCTCCGTGTCCCTGAGCGAAGCCCAGGATGGCGATGATGTCTGGCTGACCATCGATCCGGCCCTGCAGCGGGCCGCGTCCGGCGTGATCAATCGCCCGCGCTATCCGGATTACGATCCGAAGGCCGACCGCGCTTGGTTCGATGCCCCGGTCGGCGCGATCGTGCTGTGCACACCCGCAGGGCGCCTGTTGGCGCTGGCTTCGGCGCCGGACGAGAGCGCCCGTCCGCGCCTGGGCCGGGCCGAGGGCCAGCGCGCCCTGGCGATCGAGCGTTGCCTGCGCAAGCCCACCTTCCAGCCCCTCGGTTCGGTGTTCAAGCCCTTCGTGGCGGTGCATGCGCTCGATCGCCTCGCGGGGCAAGGCTTCGGACCGGGGTTCACCCACAGTTGCGAAGCCCCTCCGGGCCTGTCCTGGGCCGAGTGGGGGGGCGTGCGCTGCCATTCCCAGTACGGGCATGGGCCCCTGTCGCTCGAGGGGGCCCTGCATGTTTCCTGCAACTGCTACTTCGCCCGCCTGGGCGATGACCTGGGGCCCGAAGGCTTGGCCGCCGTGTGCGCCGCCTTCGGCTTCGGTCAGCCCACCGGCATCGAATCCCTGGGGCCGGGCCCACCGCATCTGGAAGCGGTGCCAGCGATCCTGCAGTGGACCCCCGGCGCGCGCCTGGACCGCCAGCTGCGGCGGGCCGCCAACGGGCTGCAGGTGCTCGAGGGCACGCCCGCCCAGCTGGCCCGCGCCCTGTGCGCCCTGGCCACCGGCCGCCTGCCCAGCCTGCAGCTGATCGAGCGCGTCGGTGCGCAGTTCCTCGAGCCTGAACCCCCGCTCGCCTTGCCCTATTCGCGCTCGGCCCTCGATTTCGTGCGCCAGGCGATGGTCGGCGTGGCCAGCGAGCGAGCGGGCTCGGCCCACGACGAGCTGGCCCCCGGGGTGATCGGCCTCCGGATCGCCGTCAAGACCGGCAGCGCCGACCTGGTGGCGCGCAGCTTGCCCGGCCAGGCCGGCGTGCGCCGGGGCAAGCACACCTGGTTGGCCGGCTGGGCGCCCGCCGACGATCCGCGGCTCGTGTTCGTGATCTTCCTGCACGACACCGTCGCCACCGCCAGCCACAGCGCCGCCGTCGTGGGCCGACAGCTGTTCGAATCGCCCGAGGTGCGGCGGTTCCTCGAATCCGAGGGGCTGGTCTTGGGCCCCCTGGGAGAGCCGCAGGACCGCCGCCCGGCTCCCGCCGCCGCTCCCCGAATCCCGAGGCTTCCCAGGCTGATCCGATGAGCGCTTCGAACGCCAGACGCTTCGGCCCCTTCGCGGCCCTCTCGCAGGAGCGCTTCCCCTGGTCGGTCCTGTTCCTGAGCCTGCTGCTGCTCGGCCTGGGGCTCACCGTGGTGCGCTCGATGGCCGGGGTCGACGAGCTGTTCCAGCGCAGCGATGTGGACTTCGGAGCCCACCTGCAGAAGGTGCTCCTGACCGCGCCGCTGCTGCTGGTCGGCATGTCCTTGCCTCCGCGCTGGCTCAAGCAGCGCACCTTCCTGTTCTACGCCCTCGCGATCCTGCTGCTGCTGGCGGTCCCCTTGATCGGCGAAGAGCGCAACAACGCCCGGCGCTGGATCCCCACTCCGGTCGGCTTCGACCTCCAGCCCAGCGAATTCGCCAAACTGGCGGTGATCCTGGCCCTGGCCAAGCTGGGTCAGTCCCGGCGCCTGCAGCGCCCGGGGGAATGGCTGGCGCCGGCGGCCGTGGTGGGCCTGCCGATGCTGCTGGTCGCGGCCCAGCCGGACCTTGGCACCTCCCTGACCCTGGTGCCGATCGCTTTCGGCCTGGCCTTCCTGGCCGGGGCCAGCGGCCGGCTCCTGATCGGGCTGGTGGTCTCCGCGGCAGCGCTGGCCTACTGCGCGACGGAGTTCGAGTGGGTCAAGGAGTACCAGCTGCGCCGCATCCAGACCTGGGTCGATACCTGGGACCCGACACGCCTGATCGAGCTGCGCAGCGGTCCGCCCTTCCACGTCTACCAGGCCCGGGTTTCGATCGGCAACGGCGGCTTCGCGGGCACCGGGCTGGGCCAGGGCATGGCCTCCACCGCCGCCCACCTTCCGGAGCGGGATTGCGATTCGATCTTTTGTGTGGTCGCCGAGGAGGGCGGCTTCCTCGGTGCGACCGCCCTGGTGGTGCTCTATCTGTCCCTGATCCTGCTGCTCTTGTCCCACGCCGGCGGCCAGCGCGACCGCTACACGCGCCTGGTGCTGGCGGGGATCGCCCTCTACTTTGCGGGCCACCTGTTCATCAACACCGGCGTCAACCTGGGGCTGGTGCCGATGACCGGCCTGACCCTGCCCCTGCTCTCGACCGGCGGCTCGTCCCTGATGGTCACCTTCCTGGCGCTCGGGATCGCCCTCGGACTGATCGCCCGGGAGGAGCCCGCCCTGGATCCGGATTCCTTCGGGGACTGATCGGCCGCGAGCCGGTCGCGCCCGGCGGCCCGGCTCCCTCCCGGCGGCCCGGCTCCCTCCCGGCGCTGCACAGCCCCGCTTGAGGCGGGCGAAGGGCTCCCTGGGCCAGGCCCCGGCCCGTGCCCGGGGCGGCGCGGCAGTGCAGCGGGAGGGGCCCGGTGCGGCCGGGGCGCAGCCCTCCGACCGCGAATGCAGGGCGCGCGGTCGGAGGGGCCGGCTCGAGTTCAGAAGGCCAGCTGGGGCGGCAGCCAACCCTGCTGGACCAGCTGGACTCGCTCCCCGGGGCTCAGCAGGGACAGGGCCTCGGCGACCTCCTGCGGGTCGGCCTGCGACCAGCTGCTGGCTCCGTCCGCACCCAGCCAGAGTCCGGACTGGATGCTCTCCAGGAGCAGCGACTTGGCGACCGCTCCGCCGCGCCGCCTCAGGCTTTCCAGCAGGCCGTCTCGGATCCTGGTGCGATCCTCGGCGGGCGTGGCCGGATCCTTCGCGCGCTGCAGGTACCCCTGGAGCTGCTGACGATACGCGTCGTCCCCGAGCCAGCTGGACTTGACCAGCACCTCGAGCTGCTCGCCCAGGCTGCCTTCCCGAAGGTATCGGTTCAGGATGCGTTCCCGATCGGGGATCGACGAATCGGGAAGCGTGCGCAGCATCGTGTCGGCCAGCATGGGGGTCAGCTTGGGGCGGGTGCCATCCAACTGCCCCTCCAGCAGCCGCCCGGGGCCGGGCCCGCCCATGCTGGCCAGCAGCAGCCAGGTGACCTGCAGGTTGGAGTCGAAGCTGAGCGGATCCCCCAGATCGCTGCCCGCCAGCAGCTTCGGGATGTCGCCGAGCAGCGTGTCGGCGAGCAGGTCATAGTGATCCGGGCCGCTGGATTCCACCAGGCAGCGGGTCATGTGGGACATCAGGCGCAGCTGCTGGACGTCGATCTGCTGCTCGAGCCCGCGCAGCTCGCTGGCTTGCTCCGGGGTCAAAGCGCCCAGGGCGGACAGGGCCTTCAGCTCGCGCACCCTGTCCATGCCCGGCCAACCGTCCTCGTCCGCCAGCATGGCCTGGAGCTCGCGCAAGAGCTCCTCGCGCAGCTCCACGAACGGGATGCTATCCACCAGATCATCCCAGTACTCCATGCGTTTGGTCAGCGACGCGGCGCGCCGGAACTGTTGTTGGAGCTGCCCCGGATGCAATTCCCGCTGGACCCACAGCAGCAGTTCCGAGGTCCAGGCCAAGCGGGCCTCGAGTGCCTTCCAGCGGCCGCTACCGGTCGCGTCCCAGCCTCCGGACGCCGGGCCTCCGCCGGCGGCGATTCGATCGCGGCCAGCCTCCCCTGGGCCCTGCGGGGGGGCGTTGGATCCGGTCTTGGAGCCGGCCTCGACGGCGCCGGCCTGGGGTCCGGGGGCGGCCGGAACGCCTTCGGGTTTGCTTTTTTCCTCCGCTGCGGCGCCGCCCGAGGGGGGCAGGGGCCCGGGCGCCACGGGCTGCAGGAACCGGTCGCGCTCGGCTTCGAGTTCCCTGAGCAGCGCATCGAGCCGCGCCTCGTGCGCGGGCAGGAATCCGACCGGACCCCGGCGGCTGTCCCAGCCCATGGCGATGCCACGCGCCGCGGTCGGGGAGTTCTGCTGTAAGGGCGCCTGCAGCGCACGGCGCACGGTCCAGGCCGGCAGGGGCCCCGCGATGCCGCGCTCCAGCAGGCCGCTGATGAACTCTCCGCGGGCGGTCTGGCGATCGCGCCAAAATTCGCTGAGGTGCAGAAAGCCGAACAGCACGTAGCCGATGCTGCCGTGGGTCAGGGCGCCCAGCCGTTGCTGCTGCAGGCTGCGGCGGTGCAGGTCGCGGGCCAGGTCGGTTCCGAGCACCGGTTCGGCCATCAGGAAGCGCTCTTCGACGGTCGCCAGCAGATCGGAGGGCGTCAGGTCGGGGGCGGCCGCCCAGGCGGCCCGGGCCGCTTCATAGCCCGCGTTGTAGAGCCCGCATTCGAGCAGCAGCTCGATCGGCACGCTGGGGGGCGGATCTCCCGGCCGCACGAAGTCGAAGGCAGCCAGCCCCGGGAACAGGCCCGGACGGCCTTCCATCAACAGCTTGCCTGCCGGGGAATCCTGCCGGGGCGGGGTCGGAACCAGAGTGCCCTCGGGGGTCAGGATCGAGAGCTCGATGTAGGCCGCTTCCAGGGCGTGCACGCGCTGCAAGGCCGGCCAAAGGGCCGGGTGCAGGCACTCGTGCAGGCGCGCGGGCGCCGGGATCGCCTCGCGCTGGCTCGCTTCCTGGGCAGCCCTTCCAGGGAGCGCCGCGGGAAGCAGGGACAACAGGCCGAACAGGATCGGTGTGGGCATGGCGGTTCGGTCGAAGGGCGGTATGGGGGCGGGGCGGAGCTCGGAAACCCAAGGGCCTTCGGCAGCACGCCCAGGGGGGTGGCCGCCGAAGGCTTCCTGCGTTCCGAGATTCGGCGGGGGGCCCGCCTCGGGCGGGCTCCCCGCGGAACGGGCAACGGTCGCTGGGACCGCTCGGACACGGTCATGCCGGGATCGGTGCGCAGCGCCGATCCCAGCACCTGCGGCCGCCGGAGGCGGCCCAGGGGGCACCAGATGGGTTGGTAGTGAGGCTCGGGCGCAGGCCGGGTCGATTTCCGCTCAACCTGTCAGCAGGGTCTGTTGGCTCGGACCTTTGGCTGCGGAAGCGCCCGGGCCCGGTCCCCCTAGCGGATCTGAGCGGATGTGCTGGGCGGCAGGCCGGCCTGGGGCAGGGGCTCGCACAGGCCCAGAATCTCGAAGTCGGTCACGGTCGACATCGAATCGAATTCCACGTACTCGCAGGACGGGCCCCCCCAGCGCACCAGTCCCCACAGGAACGAGCCGCAGTCGGAGAGGTCGCAGCTGCCCTTCCAAGCCTTGACCGGCAGCTGCTTCGGCCTCACGAGGTAGGGGCCGTTGCGTGTGGTGGTGTGGTGGGGCGGGAAGTCGTAGACCGTTTGGAAGCAGATCAGACCGCCGTTCGAGCCCCCGGGGCTCGGATTCACGTCGATGTGCCCGCCGCCGGCTCCCACCGGCATCGAGAGGGAACCGGACACCTGCACGCCGGCGCCGCACTTGCAGGCGATCGGAGCGATCTGAACGATGAGGGGCGGCTGTTGGACCAGGTCCACGCAGGCGCCCTTGGTGGGGCCGGTCGGGATCTGGGCGCCGGCCTCGGCGGCGCCGCTCGCCAGGATCCCGAGGGCGATCAGCGCCGTCCAGGGCGCGGCGCGGTGCCGCCAGGAGACGGCGGCCGCCGTGGAGTCGGCGCCGCGGACACCGTCGGCGCGGACACCGTCGGCGCGGACACCGTCGGCGCGGACACCGTCGGCGCGGACACCGTCGGCGCTGAGACCGGCGTCGCCTCGGTGGGGGAGCGGAGTCGAGCGGAAGGAATGCAGGATCGATCGCATGGCAAGGCTCCTAGGGAACTGCGAGGTTCCCGCTAGGGTTAGCGCCCGGGATCCGCGCCGCGAAGCGAGCGCCGCGCCTGCGGCATCGACGCGGGATCCAAGGCCGTTGTGGGCGCGTCGCAGGAGACCGCTTCGGCGCCCCGGAGGGCTGCCGAGGGTTTCCTCCGACGCGCTGCTAGATTGACGCTCGCACCCGGGCCGGTAGCCGTCATCCAGGCTTTTTCTCGGCCCATGGATCAAATCGTCAGCGTCGATCTGAATAGGGAAAAGTCGTTCTCGACGAAGACCAGCGCCCGCCCAGCCCGCCTGCACCGCGTCTTCGTCGGCGCGCGGCGGCCCTGCGTGGACCATGGCGCTGATCCGCCCTCGAGGGATCGCTGTGTAAGACTTGGGTAAGCGTCGCCCCGGCGTGCTTCCCGAGCCAAGACGGCGCCGCGATCGCCCCCGACCCAAACTCCTGCGCAGGCCTCCCAGCCTTGGGTCGCAGCGCCGCCCGCACCGCGCCTCGGTTCAGCCCTGTCCCGGGCGATGCGGCAGCCGCAACAGGCGCCCGGCGGCGGGATCGAGGCGCACGCGGTCGCCCTCCCGCAAACGCCGGGTGGCGCCAGGCACATCGAGCAGCGCCGGCAGGCCCGCCTCGCGCAGCAGGATCGCCACGTGGCTCAGTTCGCCGCCCAGTTCCGTGACCACGCCCCCCAAGCGCCCGAAGACCACGGCCCAGGCGGGCTCGAGGGCGGGGGCCACCAGGATCGTGTTCCGATCGAGCAGCGCCCGGCCGGCCTGTCGCTCCCGCTCCAGCAGTTCCACCAGCTCGCTGGCCAGGACCACCGATCCTTCGACCGCAGCGCCTCCCAGTCCGATGCCCGCGAGGCTCTCCGGATCGCCGCCTCCGGAACTTGCCGGGTGAGCCAAGGTCGACCCTGCCGGTCCCGCGCGCTCGACCTCCAGGATCGCGTCCCGCGTGGCGCTGTGGGGCAGGTTCAGCTGAGCCCAGCGCTGCCGCTCTTCGCGGCGCTGCTGCACGCGGCGCGGCCAATCTCCCGGGGCCGCCAGATCGCCGGGATCCAGCAAAAAAACGTCCTCGGCCCGCGCGAGCTCCCCGCGGCTGACGGCCAGGGCCGCTTCCTCCAGGATGCGCGCGCGCAGACTGGCCCACAGGCGCATCAGTTCGTCGCGGAAGGACTCCCGCCGCCGATCGAGCCAGAACAGCCAGCGCCACGCTCCGGACGGAGCGCCGCTCGCCGGAGCCGCCGCGGGGAGCGGCTGTCCGGACTGGGCCTGGGCCCCGGCATCGCGGACCGGTTGGGCGCCGCGCCGTCCGAGATCCTCCGCCAGCAGGCCCGCCAGTTCAGCGAAGCGCGGCTGGGCCAGGTCGCTTTCGAGCGGCCCCCGATGTCCGTAGTCTGCCAGCCACGCGGACAGCGCCGCCGGACGTGCCGCGGGCGGCAGCGCGTTCAGCGCGGCGTAGCGTGACTGCATGCGCTCGGTGACAACCTCCGCGCGGCCCTGGATACCCAGAACCCGCCGCAGGCGGATCCAGCCGGTCAGGGCGCCGTTCAAAGCGAAATTGGTGGTCAAGGCCAGCTCCAGGCCCGCCACGGTGGCCGCGGATAGTTCCGCCAGGCCGCGGGCGGAGGCCACGCGGGAATCGAGCTGCGAGAGCCGGCGGCGGATCGCAGCAACCGTGCGCAGATTCTCGAGCTGCAAGCGCACCAAGCGCGGCGCGTGCTTCAGCATCCGCCCGAGGCGGAAACCGCCCGCGGACTCCGGACCCCCGGCGCTGCCGATGCCCGCGGTGACGAAGCTGCGCGGCAGGCCCCAGCGGTCCATCATGCGGAAGAACACCGAGAGGTTGAGCCAGGCGCGCCCGGCCGCCAGCTGCGCGTAGGCCTCGTCCCAGCGCCCGATCTCCGGGTCGATCCGGGAGAAGAAGCGCAGGGCCCCGGATCCGGCGCGCTCCAGGGCCGCCAGCATCCAGGGGCTCGGCAGCTCGCCCAGGATCTCGCGGTGATTGGCCAAGCTGAGCAGCGGGTTGCGCCCCACGGCGAAGCGCACCGGTCGCACCTGCAGCAGCGTGTAGCGGTCGCCTTCCACGGCGTACTCGATGTCCAGGGCCCCGGCGCTCCGCAGCTCCCGAGAAAACACGCCGGCGAGGCGTTCGAGCAGCTCGCTCCAGGGCTCCCCGCGCCGCAGCCCGCCGCGCTCGACCCGGCCCCGCGCGCGCCCGCTGGTCAGCTCCCGGTTGCCGCCGGGCGCCTCGCTGCGCTCCCAGTAGAAGCCATCGAAGAAGGCCACGCCGCCGCGCTCGGGCCGCAGCAGCGGCTGCACCATCAGGGCGCCCGCATCGTCGCTAGCGGCTGCGATCTGAGCCGCGGAGACGGCCAGGGTTGCCGCCGAGAAGCCGTCGCGGTCCCCCGCGGCCACGCAGCGGCTCTCGAAGCGCCCGGCGCCGCTGCCCTCGGCGCGGTCTTCGAGCGGCGAGACCGAGCGCACGATCACCTCGGCTGCGCCCAGGCTGGCCGGGCAATCCAGGCGGCCAGCCTGCGCCGTCCGCGCCGGCAGCCAGAAGGTTTGCGGCACGCTCAGGCCGGCCCGCGCCGCGCGGCGCAGGTTGTCGAGCTTGGGCCAGCGCCGCTGGCGGGCCTCAGCCAGGGGACGCCAGGACACGGGCCACCTCCTGCAGCCACTCGGCGGGCCGATCGATCTCCGGATAGTGGCCCCAGTCCGCGAACTCGCGCCGCGGCAGCCGCCGTCCGAGGGCGGCCTCGCTCCACTCGAGCTCGCGGGCCGTGATCACCCGATCGCGCCCTCCGATGAAGCACAGCAGCCGATCGAGGGCCTGCGGTCGGGCGGCAAAATCCTGCTCGAGCTGCCGCAGGAGTTCGGGGGTCAGCCAGCGGAACCAGCGCACGAAGCTGGGCACGTCTCGGTAACCCGCAAAGAAGCGCGCCAGGAATTCGGCGCTCGGGGCGCGCTCGAAATGGCGCCGTGCGAAGCGGCGCTGCACGGGCGCGAGGCGCAAGAGATGGGCCAGCCCCGCCGCCAGACCCGGCAGCCGCATCAGCCGCGGGAAGCGCCGGTGCTCGAGGCCCCACAGCACGGGGCCCTGCAGGACCGTCGGCACCTACCACCAGCGCCCGCGGGCGCGCTGGCACACCGCCAACAGGGCGCCGATACCGGTGGCGACCAGCAGCTGGGGAGGCTCGCGTTCGAGCTCCTTGTCCAGGGCCTCCAGCAGGGCCTCGAAGTCATCGCCCGCCGGTGGGATCAGGGCGCGCAGGCGCAGCGGACCGCCGAGCCGCTCGAGGGCCGTCAGGGCCGGCTCGAGCCGGACCGGTGCAAAGCCGTTGCCCGGCAGCAACAGGACCAGCGGGGCGGACATCGGGAGCGGATTCAAGCGCGGCGCGGGGGGCCGCCCGCCGCCGCCAGCAGCGCCGGCCAGGGGTGCTCGGAGCCCGCGTGGGCGTGGCGATCGGCGAAGCGGATCCGGCCGTCCCCGTCGACCAGGAACCAGCCGGACATGACCAGCGGATCTCCGGCCGGCAGGCCGATGCCGTGGCGCAGATGGGCGATCCCCGCCAGCAGCACGGCCGGACCGAAGAGCTGCCCGAAGCTGCCCCGGCCTAGGCCGAAAGCGCGATACAGCTGACCTTGCGGGTCGGAGACGGCACGCGCCTCCTTCCAGCGCGCCGCGAAGAAGCGCTCGCCTTGCTCAGGCGAGGCCAGGTGCACCAGCAGGATCGGCGGGGTGGCCGGATCCTTAGAGCGCAGGCGCAGCTCCTCCACGTCGCGCCGGCAGAAGGTTCAGCCGAGGTGGCGCAGGAACGCCATCAGCGTGGGACGCTCTGGGTCCAGACAGTCCTGCAGGGAGGGCCCCGGGAGGTTGCGGCCCGCGAGCGGGCTTGCGAGCAGGGAGGACGGGAGGATTTCGGTTGCCATGGGGCTCTTTAGGCCAAAGCCCTGCCGATGCGCGCCGAAAGGCGCAGGAACGGCGGCGAGACCGGCCGCGCTGGCACCGGGCGAACGGGGGGACTGAGGGGGATCAAATGGGTGTCAGCTTTGGCCTAGGGGTCGACATCGAGCCGGTTCATGGCTTCTTGACCGGAGATTGAGCAGGGCCTGAATCGAGCTCGGCCGGCGGGGCTGCCATGAAGGAGTTTCCAAGCGCCGCGCGGCGCCCTGCCCCCTACCCCCCTTGCTCCCATGTCCCTAAGCCGTCCCCTCCACGCCCTGACCGTCGCCGGCCTGCTCTGGCCCCTGACCGAGGCCCAGGCCCAGACCCGTGTCCAGATCCTGCACGCCTCCGACCTGGAGGGCGGCGTCGAAGCCATCGACGCGGCCCCCAACTTCGCCGCCATCGTCGAGGCGCTCGAGGCCGACGCCGGCCAGAAGGGCCTGACCTCCCTGCTGCTCTCGGCGGGCGACAACATGATCCCGGGCCCGTTCTTCTCCGCCGCCGGCGATCCCGCCATGCGCCCGGTGTTCCAACAGGTGCTCGAGAACCCCAACGCCCGCGAGGGCGTCGGCCGGGTCGACATCTCGATCCTGAACCTGCTCGGCTTCGATGCCTCCTGCGTGGGCAACCACGAGTTCGACGCGGGCCCGAGCGTGTACCGCTCGATCATCGGCGTCGACATCCAGAGCGGCCAGGCGCGCTGGCTCGGCGCCCAGTTCCCCTATCTCTCCGCCAACCTCGACTTCAGCGGGGAATCGAGCTTGGCCAGTCAGTTCACCAACCTGATCCAGGACTCGAAGGCCTTCCAATCGCCGCTCAGCGACCTCGCGGCCGCCGCGGCGGCCCGCAAGCTGGCCCGCGCCGCGACCGTCACCAAGAACGGGCAGACCTTCGGCGTGATCGGCGTCACCACGCCGATCCTGGCATCGATCACCTCGGTGGGCGGCGTCCAGGTCAAGCAACCGGGCGCCGGCAGCAACGACATGGCGCTGCTCGCCAGCCAGGTCCAACCGGTGATCGATGAGGTCCGCGCCCTGGGTATCGACAAGATCATCCTGGTCACGCACCTGCAGCAGATCGCCCTGGAACAGCAGCTGATCCCGCTGCTGAGCGGCGTCGACGTGTGCATCGCCGGCGGCTCGGACACCCTGCTGGCCGACGGCAGCGACGTGCTGCTGCCCGGCGATAGCGCCCAGGGCAATTACCCGCTGGTGACCTCCGGCGCCGACGGCAAGCCGGCCCTGATCGTCAGCACCGATGGCCAGTACCGCTACCTGGGCCGCCTGGTGGTCGAGTTCGACCAAAACGGCGACGTGCTCCCGGCTTCGATCGACCCGCTCGAATCGGGCGCCTACAACAGCAGCGAGGCGACCGTGCTGGGCCTGTTCGGCAACCTTCTGACGCCGTTCCTGCCGGGCACCGATGCGGCCAAGATCCGCACCCTGACCCAAGCGGTCAAGTCGATCGTGATCGCCAAGGACAGCGTGATCCTGGGCAAGTCCAACGTGTTCCTCGAAGGGCGCCGCGAGAAGGTGCGCACCGAGGAGACCAACCTGGGGGTCCTGACCGCCCAGGCCAATCTGGACGCCGCGCGCCTGGCGGATCGCCGCGTGCGCGTCTCGATCAAGAACGGCGGCGGCATCCGCGCCGAAATCGGCTCGATCGATGGGCTGACCGGGCAGACCGGGCCCAACCTGGCCAATCCCCAGTCCGGGAAGCTGGCCGGCGAGATCTCCCAGCTCGATGTCGAGAACTCGCTGCGCTTCAACAACAATCTGACCCTGCTGACCCTGACCCGCGCGCAGCTCAAGCAGGTGCTCGAGCACGCCGTGGCCGCCTGGACCCCGACCGCCACCCCGGGCCAATTCGGTCAGTTCGACGGCATCGCCTTCAGCTTCAACCCGGCGCTGCCCCCCGGCAGCCGCGTGCGCACCGCCGGCTTCACCAACAAGGGCAGCGGCGAGCCCCTGTTCGTGCTCAACGGCCTGGTGGTCGACGGCCCGGCGGTGCGGGTCGTGACCCTCGACTTCCTGGCCAACGGCGGCGACAACTATCCCTTCCCGGCCTTCATCAGCGCGGCTCCGACCTTCGCCAACCGGGTCGACCTGACCAGCGCCGGACTGGCCCCGGGCCTGTCGACCTTCGCCAACCCCGGCAGCGAGCAGTACGCCATGGCCGAGCACCTGCTGCAACGCTACGCGCTGCTGCCCTACAACGTCGCCGAAACCGCCCCCGCCGCCGACCGCTTCATCCAGAACCTGGCCCTCAAGGACGTCGACACCGTGATCGACGTGGTGCGCCGCGAGCTGATCCTCGACGGCCAATGACCGCCAGCCGCCGCTGACCTGAGCGGCCCCCGGCGCGTCCCACTCCGCGTCCGCTCCACCCCCTGCGGCCCCGTTCGGCACCTCCGAACGGGGCCGTTTTTTTGCCGGCCGAACCTCGGGCGCCCCCGGGGCGCGGGGCCGTCGCGCGACGCGCCGGCGACCGGCGGGGGCGCTGGCGCCCGACTCCCAGGGGCCCGACTCGATGCCGGCCCCCGCCGGTCCCTAGACTCGGGGCCTATGGACAGTCATCAGCCCAGGGAATCCTCGCGCCTGTTGCCGACGCCCGCGGAGATCGTGGGGGAGCTCGATCGCAGGGTGCATGGGCAGGCGCGGGCCAAGCGGGATCTGGCGGTGGCGGTCTACAACCACTACCTGTCGCAGGCGTATCGGGATCGCTCGGGGGTCGATCTGGGGCGGCAGCACATTTTGTTGATCGGGCCCACGGGGGTCGGGAAGACGTATCTGGTGCGCTGTCTGGCGGAGTTCTTGGGGGTGCCGGTGGGCTTCACCAGCGCGGCCGGGCTGGTGGAGATGGGCTACAAGGGCAATTCGGTGGAGTCGATGATCGCGGCGCTGCTCGAGCGCGCCGGCGGCGATCCGCGGCAGGCGGAGCGCGGCATCGTGTTCATCGACGAGATCGACAAGATCAAGCGCGGCGAGTCGTCCGGGCGCGACGTCAGCGGGGAAGGGGTGCAGAACGCGCTCTTGACCCTGCTCGATGGGCGCCTGTCCGAGGGCCTGGAGGGGCAGAAGCACGCCGCGGTCGACACCAGCCGGCTGCTGTTCGTGTGCACGGGGGCCTTCGTGGGTTTGGCCGAGATCGTGCAGCGGCGCCGCGGGGCGGCCCAGAGTCCGATGGGCTTCCGCGCGCGCCGGGACGAGCGCGCCGAGGAGCTGCCGGACCAGCCCGTGTACGAGGCCCTGGTGCAGGCGGAGACGCGCGACCTGGTCGAGTACGGGCTGATCCCGGAATTCATCGGCCGCTTCGCCACGGTCACGGTGCTGCACGAGCTGTCGCGCTCGGCCCTGTCCTCGATCCTGGTCGGCGGCTTGGAGGGCTCGGCGCTCGAACGCCAGAAGCGCTTCGCCGCCCTGCACGGCATCGAGCTCGACTTCACGCCCGAGGCCCTGGAGGCGATCGCCGCCGAGGCCGAGGCCCTGGGCACGGGCGCGCGCGGACTGGCGCGCTTGATCGGGCGCGCCGTGGACGGCGTCGACTACCGCTGGACCGAGCTGGCCGAGCAGGGCATCCGGCGCGTGGTCGTCGACCGCGCCGCGGTCGAGAGCGGCCGCGATCCCGAGCTGATCCCGGGCCCGCCGGCGGCGCCGCGCCAGGACGGCGAGCTGCGCCTGGCGGCCCTGCGCGAGCTGCCGCCCCGGCCCGGGGCGCGCTCCGGCGCCCGTTGGAGCCAGGCGCGCGGCCGCAGCGACACGCGCGGCTGGACGGCGGCCCAGTTCCGCACCGCGATCGAGCTGCTCAAGCAGGAGCACCTGGGCTGGGAACAGACCAGCGGCAGCGCGCGCAAGTGGTGGCTGGCGTTCGAACAGGAAAACCAGGAGCGTCCGGCGCTGATCCTGCGCTTGTGCGAGGAACTGAAGAGCCGCCAGGCCACGATCACGCAGTTCTTCCTGGCCTACGTCTACTCGAACACCGACAACATCCAGGCCAATCTGCACTACCTGGATTACACGCGCCTCAAGGAGAAGGAGCGCAAGGAACGCGAGCAACGCCCGCCGGCCGACGGGGCCCCCGCCGGGGCCGCGGGACAGGGCGGCGAGGGCTCCGGCGAGGGCTCCGGCGACGGCCCGGACGACGGCGACGGCGATCGCAGCGGCCAGGACCCTCCCAGCGGGTCCGGCAGCGAGCCCGCCGCGCCGCCTGCAACCCCGCGCCCCGCGGGCGCTCCCCGCAGCAAGCGCGGACCCGCCGACGGCGGGGGCGCCCCGCTGGGCTGAAGCGCCCTGTTGCCGGGACGCCCGCGGCAGCGCGGACCACGCGCCTCGGGCCTGCGACCCGGCGCCCACGGCGCGCCCCCCGCGGCCCGGCCCGCGGGAAGCCAGGGTCGCCCCTGGGGCCCGAAAGCCCGCGCGCCCTCCGCGCTGTTCCGGCTCGCCATCGGCGGTCTCCGGCGGCTCCTCAGCGCCCCGCAGCATCCCGCAGGCACGGGCCTCGAAGCGGATTCTCGGCGGCCGGCGCAACCCGCGGCGCGGGCGCGGGTTCTAGGCTCTCCCCGCCGCCCGCTTTCCCCCGCCGGGCCTCGAAACCATGTCCAGGATTTCCCCGTGCTGCTTGGCCAGCGCCGCGCTCGCCCTCCTGCCCAGCTCCGCGCTGGCCCGGCAGTGGGCCACGCCTCCCGCGCCCACGCCGCTCGCCCAGCAGCACAGTTTCCAGAGCGCCGCGGCGGGGCAGACGGTCACCTACCACGTGATGCTGCCCGCCGGGTATGGCCAGCAGCCCGGGCGGCGCTTTCCGGTTCTGTATTGGCTCCACGGGGCCAACTCGGTCCTGACCGGCATCGCGCCCCTGTGCCAGTGGTTCAACTCGGCCATGGCCCAGGGCAAGCTCCCGCCCGCGATCGTGGTGTTCCCCAACGGGATGCCCTTCGGCATGTGGAGCGACTCCAAGGACGGCAGCGTGCCCATGGAGACGGTGGTGATCGAGGAACTGCTCCCGGAGGTGGATGCCCGCTTCCGCACGATTCCCAATCGCCACGGCCGGATTCTCGAGGGCTTCAGCATGGGCGGCTACGGGGCCGCGCGCCTCGGGTTCGAGCACCACGGCCTGTTCGGCGGGGTCTCCCTGCTCGCCGCCGGACCCTTGCAACTCGACTTCCTGAGCGCGCCCCTCGGCAGCTCGATCTCGCGGGAACTGCGGCTGCAGATCTACGCCGCGGTGTGGGGCAGCGATCCCCAGTACTTCATCGCACAGAGCCCCTGGGTGCGCGCTGAAACGAACGCCGCCGCCTTGATCGCCCTCGGCACGCGCATCCGGCAAGCGGTCGGACAACTGGACTTCACCGCGCCCGACAATCTGGTGTTTGAAGCCCACCTGACCCAGCTTGGGCTCGCCCACGATTTCTTTTATCCCCCCGGCATCGGCCACGAGCCGCTGCTCGTGTTGCAGCACCTCTCCAGCGCCGACCCGGACTTCTACCGCCTGCAGTTCGAGCCGCTCGGCCCCGGCTCGGCCACGATCCAGGTGCTGTCCGGCTGCTCGGGAACCCCGCTCCAGCTTGCGGCCGCGGGCGGCGGGCCCAAGATCGGTTCCGATTGGGCCGTGACCCTGGCCTCACCGCTGCATGCGACCGGACTGGCGCAGCTATACCTCGGTCAGGCGGGTGTCGGCCCGGGGGGCTGCGGCCCGTTCCTGCCCGGCATCGGGGAGCTGTTGCTGGCCCTGGATCCACAGCCCCTGCTGCTCGCCGCGCTGCCGCTCAACGCCGGTGCCGCCGCATTCTCGATTCCGCTGGCGAATCAACCGGCCTGGATCGGGCTCGAGGTCGCGCTTCAAGGCGCGGTCCTCGGCCCCGGCGCCGGAGGCCTTGCAGTCGGACTATCCCCAGCGCTCTCCCTGCGCATCGGTCAGTGAAGCCCGGGCCGTCGTCCAGCCCCGCGGCCCGGACGCCATCGAGGGCGTGCTGCGTTTCGGTCCGCGAGGAATCCTAGTCCTCGCTTGGCGGGCCGCTCGGGGGTGGCCAGGAGCCGGTCCAGAGCCAGCCGGGGTAGGGGTTCCGAATCCAGCGAAAGCCGCCGCGGCCGTCGGGTATGTCGATCCACTCCCGGCAGTCCCCGAAGAGGTCGTCGTGCCAAGAGGGCGTCCAAGCCGGCGGCAATTCGGCTCGCTCCTCCGCGCTCAAGTCCTGCTCCAGCAGCCGCTGCAGCTCCGGGCTCGACCAGCAGCGGGCGGTGGCCGGCGCGACGAATTCGCCCCGGCCAGCCCGTGGGTCGGCCCCAGCGGACAGCAGCAGCTCCAGCATCGAGCCGAAGTTCGCGCTGGCTGCCCAGGACAGGGCCGATTCGCCGCGCGCGTTGAGGTTGTCTAGGGCGGCTCCCTGCCCGATCAGGCGCCGCGCGAGATCGAGGCTGGCGGGCAGCCGCCGACCGGCCACCCGCATCAGCGGGGTGTTGCCATCCGCATCGGCCGCTTGATTCGGGTCGGCGTCGAGGCTCAGGAGCCATCCCAACCAGTCCACCGGGCCGGGCTCGAGGGCCAGACTCCACAAACCAAGGGTCTCGTCGCGCCACAGCGCGGGCCAGCGCCGCAGCAGGTGCAGCAGCCGTCCCTTGCCGTGGGTTTGGAAGGCGCGCGCGGCGCGCCGCACCGGTTTGGGAGGCATGCGGAGTGGCCGGGGTGGCCTGCAAGCGGCGCGTGCGCCCGCGGCCCGCGAGCGGCAGGCACCGCCGACGGCAGTGTGCAGGATCCGGTGCCCGCCCGGTCGCGGGCCCCGCGGCTTGCCCCGGCCGAGGGCTCCCTGGCCGCGCGGCCGGCGACGGAGGGGGGACGCGCCGCGGGGACCGGACGCCGCTGGCCCGGGAGGTCGCGGCCCGGGTCGGGCGGCCGCTGAGGGACCTGTCCGGAAAACCCCCTGTCCACACCTGGGGCCGGCTGGCGTGGCAGCCGCCGCGCGGGCGGGTGCCGGCCGGCGGCGCGCGCCACAGCGAGCCGCGGCCGGGGTGAGATGCGGAGCGGGCTCGGGGGGCGCCAGGGGCGCGGCGGGCGCTAGAGTGAGAGCCCGCGGCGGCGCGCTCGGCGCGCGGACCGCTTGTCCCCCCAGTCACCAGCAAGAGAGCCCCCGTGCAAAACCGCGCCCTGGGCATGATCGAAACCAAAGGCCTGGTCGGAGCGATCGAGGCCGCCGACGCGATGGTCAAGGCCGCCAAGGTCCAGCTCTTCGGCAAGGAAAAAGCCACCGCCGGGCTCGTGACCATGTACGTCGCCGGCGAGGTCGGGGCGGTCAAGGCCGCCACCGACGCGGGCGCCGCGGCCGCGCGCCGGGTGGGGGAGCTGGTCAGCGTCCACGTGATCCCGCGCCCGAACGAGCAGCTCTGGCGCATCCTGCCTCCGCTGACCCCGGTCGCCGGGGCTCAGAAGGGCGGGGCCAAGGGCGGCGCGGACTGAGCGCGGCCTGCGCGCGCCCCCGGGCCGCGCCGGTCGTCGCCGCCTCGCAGTCGCTGCGGGCCGCCTGAGCCGGGGCAACGCCGGCCAGCCCGCCGGCAAACCGCCCGCGCGCCGCGCCGACCTACGGCGGGGTGTTCCCCCGGCGATCGTCGGGGTCCGCCGCCAGGCACGGACCCTCGCTCCGCGATGCTTCCCCACCTTTCGAGCGCCAAGGCGCCCCGCCCTCGCCCGCTCCGGCCCCGCGCCGCCCGCTGCCACCGCTGACCACGGACCATGACCCGCCTCGATCCCGACCTGCAGGCGCTCCAGGAGGTGCGCGACGCGGTGCGCCGCGCCGTGGCGGCCCAGGCCCAGGTGGCCGAGCTGTCCCAGGAGCAGGTCGACCGCCTGTGCGCGGCGATGGCCAAGGCGGCAGCGGCGGCCGCGGCCGACCTGGCGCGGCTGGCGGTGGAGGAGACCGGCATCGGGCGCGCGCACTCCAAGGTGCTCAAGAACCTGTTCGCCAGCGAGGGCATCTGGCGCTCGATCGAAAAGGAAAAGACCGTCGGGGTGATCCGGCGCGACGAGCAGCAGGGCGTGATCGAGATCGCCGCGCCGATCGGCGTCGTGTGCGGCGTGGTGCCGACCACCAACCCGACCTCGACCGCGATCGGCAAGGCCCTGCTGGCGGTCAAGGGCCGCAACTCGATCGTGATCAGCCCGCACCCGCGGGCCAAGCGCTGCATCTTCGAAACGGTCGAGGTGCTGCGGCGCGCCCTGGAGCGCGCCGGCGCGCCCGCGGATCTGGTGCAGTGCCTGCGGCAGCCGACCCAGGAGTCGACCCAGGCGCTGATGGAGCACCCGGACATGAAGCTGATCCTGGCCACCGGGGGCTCCGGCCTGGTCAAGGCGGCCTACAGCTCCGGCAAGCCGGCCTACGGCGTCGGCCCGGGCAACGTGCCGGTCTACATCGATCGCTCCGCGGACCTGTCCGAGGCGGCGCGCTGGATCGTGGCCAGCCAGAGCTTCGACAACGCCACCCTGTGCTGCTCGGAGCAGGCCTTGGTGCTCGACAAGCCGATCGCCAAGGCGCTGCTGCACAAGCTGGTCGAGCGCGGCGCGCACCTGTGCAGCCCGGAGGAGACGCGCCTGCTCGAGCGCCATTGCAACCGCGGGGGGCACATGAATCCCGACGTGGTCGGCGCCGATCCCTGGAAGGTGGCCCAGGGCGCGGGCTTCCAGGTCGATCCCTCGACCACGCTGCTCCTGGCCCACCAGGGCGGGGTCGGCAAGGACTGGCCCCTGTCGATCGAGATCCTGTGCCCGCTGCTGTCGATCCACGAGGTCGATGGCTGGGAGCAGGGCTGCGAGGTCTCGCTCGAGATCCTGCGCTACGGCGGACTCGGGCACACCATCGGCCTATGGGCCAAGGACCCGCGCGTGCTCGAGGCTTGGTACCTCGAGAAGCCCGCCAGCCGCATCGTCGTCAACGGCCCGACCAGCCAGGGCGCGGTCGGTTATTCGACCGGCTTGATGCCTTCGATGAGCCTGGGCTGCGGGCCCCTGGCGGGCAACATCACCTCGGACAACATCACCGCGCGGCACCTGATCAACATCAAGCGCGTGGGCCTGCTGCGCTCCGATTGGCAGCAGAGCTACGAGCGCGACGTGGCCCGCGCCGCGGAGCTGCTCGGCAGCGACGAGCGCGCGCCGCGCGGCAGCGGCCTGCCGGGGGATCCGGGCCTGCGCGCGGCCCCGGGCGCCAGCCGCCGTCCGCCCGAGCCCCTGGTCGAGCCGGCCAGCTGGCGCGGCAACCCGCGCTTCGAGACCCCCGCGCTCCCGGTCCGACCCGGGACCTCCGGGGCCCCATCGGCCGCCGCCCCGGGGCGCGCTGCAGCGGCGTCGGGCTCCCCGCCTCGCGCCCCGCGCCCGGGGGAGGGCCAGCCGATCGTGCCCCTGCGCGAGTCCCTCGGACAGCCGGCTCCCCGGCCCCCGGCGCCGGCCGCCGCCGCGCCGCGCCCGCGGGCGATCGAGCAGGCCATCCCGGTGCCCGCCGCGGCCGCCCAGGGCGGCGCCGGCTGCCCGCTCGGACCCTGCAAGGGCTGTCCCCACCAGCACCCGCGCACGGGCGCCTGCACGGCTTGATCGCCGCCCCGGTTAGAGTGCCCGCCCACGGCGTGCTCGGCGCGCCCCCGTCCACCCACAGCCCCTCCCGTCCATGGATTCCCTGATCGCCCTGGGTCTGATCGAGACCCGCGGCATGGTCGGCGCGATCGAAGCCGCCGATGCGATGTGCAAGGCCGCCAAGGTGACCCTGATCGGCAAGGAGAACTCCGGCGGCGCGCTGGTCACCGTGATGGTGCGCGGCGAGGTCGGGGCGGTGAAGGCCGCCACCGAAGCCGGTGCCGCGGCGGCCAAGCGCGTCGGCGAGCTGATCGGCGTGCACGTGATCCCGCGCCCCGCGGACGACCTCGAGCGCTTCCTGCCGGCGCCCCCCGAAGGCTCCAAGTGAGCGCCCAGGCCGCGCCCCGTCCCGGAGCGCGGCGGCGCGCGGCCCGCCCCGGCCCATGACCCGACCCTCGACCCAACTGCGGGGCGCCTTCGCCCTGGACCAGGTCCAGCCGCAGCTCTCGGCGGCCCTGGCGGTCAAGGGCCTCGGGCAGTACCCGGTGCCGGGCGACAGCGCCTACTGGATCGAGGTCGAGCCGGGTCTGCTGGCCAACACGCTGCTCGACGTGGCGCTCAAACAATGCGACGTGCGCCCCGGCGCGCTGCTGACCGAGCGCCACTTCGGCACGCTCGAGGTCCACGCCGCGGATCAGGGCCAGGTGCGCGAGGCCGGGCGCCGCATGCTGCGCCACGCCGGACTCTCCGAAGCCGACGCGCGCCCGCCGCGGGTGCTGCACCGCGAGATCGTGCAACAGGTCGACGCCCACCACGCCAACCTGATCAACAAGAACCGCAGCGGCATGCTGGTGCTGGCCCGCGACACGCTCTACACGCTCGAGGTCGAGTCCGCCGTGTGGGTGCTGCTGTTGGCCAACGAGGCCGAGAAGGCCGCGCCGGTGCGGCTGGTCGACATCGAAAACGCGGGCGCCGTCGGGCGCTTGCGCCTGTGCGGCGGCGACGCCGAGATCCGCGCCGCAGCCGAAGCGATCGAGCGCTGTTTGGCCGCCCGCTCCGCCGCCCCGCACTGACCCCCCCCAGCGGTCCGAAGCCGCGCCCCCGCCATGAGCGAATCGAACGGCAGCCTGCGCAACGACCAGAATCCGGTGCTCTTCGACGTCCAGCAGGCCGAGCCCTGCCTGGGCCTGCTCGAGCTGTGCTCGGTCGCGCGCGGCGTGGAAGTCGCCGACGGACTGCTCAAGGAGGCTCCGGTCGAGGTGCATTTCGCCACGCCGGTGCAGCCCGGCAAGTACCTGGTGCTGTTCAGCGGGCCGGTCGAGGCGGTGGTCGCCGCGGGCCGCCGCGGCGGCGAACTGGCCGGGGGCGACCTGGTCGATCGCCTGCACCTGCCCCAGGCCCATCCGCAGCTGTTGGTGGGGCTGCGGCGTCGCGGCGGGGTGATCCAGGGGGCGCTCGATGCGATCGGCGTGATCGAAACCAGCACCGTGGCCAGCGCCCTCCTGGCGGCGGACCTGGCGCTCAAGACCGCCAACGTGGACCTGCTCGACCTGCGCGTGGCCAACGGCCTGGGCGGCAAGAGCTTCTTCACCCTGACCGGCGAGGTCAGCGATGTGCGCGCGGCCGTGACCGCGGCGGCGCGCCAGGCGGAGGCCGCCGGGCACCTCCTGCGCCAGGTCGTGATCGCCCAGCCGCACCCGGAGCTCGTCCGGCACCTGTGACCCGTGCGGGCGGCGGCCGGCTGCGGCCGGACGCCGACCGGGCCTAGAGCCGGAGGCCCCGCAGGGGGCGGCGCTGGAGCCGCAGGCTCGCCTAGGGCAGCATGGGGAGGGCCATCCCCGACCCGCCCGGCCTGAAGCATGACCCCCAGCCAGCGCACCTTCTGGTCGGTTTGGCTGGCGAACCTGGTGGCCGGCACGGGGCTGATGAGCTTCCTGCCGTTCTTCCCGAGCCAGATCGAGGCCATGGGGGTCGACGACCCGGAGCAGGTGGCCACCTGGACCGGCTGCGTGTTCGGCGTCGCTCCGCTGATGGCGGCCTTGATGGGGCCGATCTGGGGCTCCCTGGGGGACCGCGTGGGCCGCAAGCCGATGGTGTTGCGCTCGCTGGTGGCGATCACCCTGTTCGTGGGCGCGATGGGGTTCGCGCGCACGCCGCTCGAGCTGCTGCTGCTGCGCATGCTGCAGGGCACCTTCTCGGGCATCCTGCCGCCCAGCATCACCCTGGTCTCGATCGGCTCGCCCAGCGGCAGCCAAGGGCGTTTGGCGGGGCGCCTGCAGATGGCCCTGGCGGCGGGAGCGATCTTCGGGCCCCTGATCGGCTCGCGCGTGGTCGCGGCCCACGGCCTCGAGAGCCTGTTCCTGTCGGTGGGGGCGGCGGTCGCCCTTTCGGGGGTCGGGGTGCTGCTGTTCGCCAGCGAGGACCAAAGCGCCATGCGCCTTGGCCCGGAGCGTCTGCGCCGCGGGCTGCTGACCGAAGCCTTCGGGGATTTCCGGCTCCTGATCCAGGACCGCACGCTCAAGCTCTCGATGGCGATGCTGTTCGCGCTGCAGTTCGGGCTGGGCGCCACCAACCCGCTGCTCGAGCTGCTCGTGCGCCGGGTGGAAGGGGGCCTGGGGCTCAGCTTCGAGGATCGCACCGCGCTGCTGTTCTCTTCGATGGCGGTCGTCAGCGTGGCCTTGATGCCGAGCTGGGGACGCCTCGGGGACCGCCGCGGCCACTACCGCTGCCTGCGCTGGTGCGTGTGGGGCTCCGCTGTGGCCCTCTTGGCCACCAGCCTGGTCGAGAGCTACGGGCAGCTGTGGGCCCTGCGGGTGGCCCTGGGGGTCTTCGCGGCCGGGGCCGGCCCCCTGGCCTATGGCGTGGCCGGCGCGCGCACACCCCAGGGCCAGCGCGGGGCCGCCAACGGCGCGGTCTTCTCGGCCCAGGCCCTGGCCTCGGCCCTTTCGGCCATGGCCGGCGGGCTCCTGGCCCAGGGGTTCGGCCTGCTGGGGCTGTTCTCCGCGGCCGGGCTGGCCCTGTTCGCCGCGGCGGCCCTGGCCGAGCTCGGCCCCCGGCAGGGCCCTCCGCCGACCCCGGGGAACTCCTGAGGTCCGCGTTCCAGCCGCGTTCCCGCGCCCACCCCCGCGGGCGCTTGCCCCCCGGGGCGGCCCGCAGCTCGGTGCGGGATCCCCGGCGCCCGCCCCCGCGCCGCTCGCTTCGCCGCCAGGCTCGGCGGGCGCCCGAATCGGCCCGTCCCGACCCGAGCCTCGGACGGGCGGGAGCTCCCGTCCGGGCGCCTGGATTTCGTTTTCAGGGGCGCCCCCGCCGCGGCCGATGCTGCTGCCAACCTGTGCAGATCCGCTCGCCAATGCGTCGCAAGAAACTCGTGCTGGTCGAATTCCAGCTGCGGCTGGTGCTGCTGGTCGTGGCCTCCGCCGGTGTGGCCGCCGGCGTGCAGGCGCTGATGCTCTCCCAGGCCATCGAAATCCTGGGCCAGAGCTTGCCCAACGACGCCGCACTGCTGGAGCAGCAGCTGCCGCGCTTGACGGCCCGCGCCACCCTCGGCACCCTGGCGTTGCTCTGCCCGCTGCTCTACTGCCTGGCGCTCGCGGTCAGTTTTCGCTTTTGCGGCCCCTTGGTGCGCTTCCGACGCTTCCTGAGCGCGGTCGAATCCGGGGAGCAGGTCGAGCCCTGCAGCCTGCGCAGCGGCGATCGGCTGCAGGACTTGTGCGCGATGCTCAACCTGGCCACCGCCGAGAGGCGCGCCGAAAACGCCAGGCGCGTCAAGCAGCCCAGCGGCGAGGCGAGCGAAGCCGCCTGAGCGCGGGCCCGGGGCCGAGGGCCCGCGGGCCGCGGTGTTGGGCGCGTCAACCGCCTGCCGGCGCCGGGGGTTGCTTGGCCTTCTCGAGCTGGCGCTCGAGGGTCCGGCGGTTGTTTTTCGAGTCGCGCAGGGCGATCTGCACGATGTCCTTGGTCTCGGGGTCGAGGCCCCCGGCCTCCAGCAGGCGCGTGGCCTCGAGCGTGGCCTCCGCGTAGAGCGCCAGGGCGCGCTCGAAGTCGCGGCGCAGGTTGTAGTGCAGGATCACCGCCGTGTCGTTCAGGTAGGCGGGATTCTTGGGCTCGAGCGCCAGGGCGCGCTCGTAGGCTTCGAGGGAAGCTTCCCACAGCGCTTGGATCTCGGCGCGCTCGGCCTCCGCCGGGTCGTCCGCGGTGAGCTTGGCCATGCGCCGGTCCCCGTCGTCGCGCAGGAACAGTCCCAGGTTGTTCCAAAAACGCGAGGTTTCCGGCCGCGCCGCGCACAGCACGCGCGTCAATCCGGCGGCGCGATCGAGGCGTTGGCCATCCACGGCCTGGCCGACCAAGAACTCGATCCGCAGCAGGTCGCGGTCGTCTGTGAGCATCTGCGCCAGTCCGTCCGCCGAGCGTTGGAAGTAGTCCAACAGGTAGGCGCTGGCCGCTTCGTATTGCTGCTCGTCGTAGGCCAGCTGGGTCAGGTAGTAGAGCGAGTTGAGGTAGGCCGGGTACTTGGCCAGGGCGGTCTCGAAGGCCGCCTTGGCGTTGGCGCGCTGGTCGGGCTGGCCCTCGGACCAAAGCACGAAGCCGAGCCACCACTGCGTCGTGGCATCGCGCGGGTCGTCCGCTCCATAGCGGGCCACGAATTGCGTCGAACCCTCGCGGCACGCCGCGGCGAAGCGCGCGTTGCCCAGCGCGCCGCGCAGGGCCCCGAAGTCGACCAGCCCCGGGTCGAAGCCGATGGCGCGTCCATAGGCGCTCTCGGCGCGTTCGAGGTCCCGGTCGAAGGCATGGGCGTTGCCCAGCTGGTAGCACAGCTCGGCGGCCGCTTGGCGCTGGCTCGGCTCGCCCGGTTCGTTCCCCAGCAGCGCCAGGCCGGACTCGAAGGCCGAGATCGCTTCGGCGCACAGCGCCGCGCGGCGCGCGGCGTCCGCCTCGGAATTGCTCAGGCCCGCGACCTGCCCCAGCAGCGCCCGTCCAAGGAGACCGGTGGCCTCCACAGACTTTGGATCCACCGCCAGCGCACGCCGGGCCGCGGCCTCGCCGGCGGGGTGGCGTCCGAGCTGGCGCGCGACCCGCGCCAGGGGCAGATGCGCGTCGCCATAGCGCTCGTTTTCCGCTTTGCTGACCGGTTCGAGGGCGTTGAAGGCGTCCTCCAGCATCAGCCCGACCCCCGAGGCTCCGCGGGCCAGGGCTTCTCCCGCCAGGGCCTCGAGCGAAAGGGCCTGCAGGTAGGCCTCGTCGGGGCCGGCCTTGCCCTCCCGGCGCAGGCGCGAGAGTTTGCCCAACACGCTCTCGTGCTCGCCCTCGGCGATCGCCAGGCGGCTCAGCCAGAAGCTGCTCTCGGGGCCCGCCCGGTCGATCTCGGCCGCGCGTTCGAAAGCGGCGCGTGCCTCGGGCAGACGGCCGCCGGCGAGGGCCGCGCGGCCCTCGGCCACCGCCTGGGTCAGGTCTTGCTCCCGGAGGGCGCGGCGCTGCATGCCGGGGGCCGGGCGGGGCTCGGCGGGTGCGGCCTGCGGCGCGGCCCAGGCTTCGGCGGCGAGCAGGGCCAGGGACAGACAGGCAGCGGACCAGGTCAGGGCGGAACGGCGCATGGCTTCGGCGGGGTGGGGGTGCGCGCGGGAGGTGCGGAGGAGGATCAGGGTAGGCCGCGCGGCTCGGGAGCCGGCTGGCGGGGCGCGCGGCGAACCCTGGGGCCGGATCGGTGCGGCCGAGGGGCCGCCCGGGGGCCCTAGCGGGGTGCCGGGCGTCGCCCGGTGCGGGTTTTCGGTTGGGTCACTCGCAGGGCTGGCCCCAGGCCAGGACCGAGTCTTCGGGATCGGCGGGGCGTTCCCCGGAGCAGCGCGGCAGGAAGAAGTCGCGCGTGCCGGCGATGCGGGCCACGTCGCCGGGGCCGATCTCCAGGGAGCGTTCGAAGTAGTACCGCGCGCGCTCCGGCTGGTTGCGGTGGTCGAGGTAGAGGATGCCGAGGTTGTAGGCGGCATCCCCGGTCGCCTCGGTCAGGTCGTAGCGCTGCTGTTCGTCGAGGGGGGCCTCGGCCAGCTGCAGCTCGCCGAGCTGCAGCGCGCGCTCGAGCCAGGCCTCGGCCTGCTCCAGGTCCGCATGCACGTAGTGCACGAGCACCAGGGCGGCGTCGTTGAGCACGCGCACGTCCTCCTGGGCCAGCTGCGCGGCGCGCCGGTAGCCTTCGGCGCTGCGCCCCATCCACTCCCGGGCGCGCTGCAGCCGCTTCGCCGCCGCTTCGCGGAACAGCCGCTTCTCGGCCTCGGTGCCATGCAGCTCCGGCGCCACCCCGGCGCTGCTGCGCAGGTCGGCCAGCGCGCGCTCCAGGGACTCGCCCTGCAGCGGCTTGCCGTCGACGCCCAGCACCGGGCGGGCGCTGGCCAGGGCGCAGAGGTCCGCGGCCTGGCTCTCGAGGGCCACGGCCGCGTCGCGCCAGAAGAAGCCCGCGTTGTTGGCGTAGTCCGCCACGTCGGCCACGAGGCGCGCGAGGTTTTCGCTGATTTCGGCCGCGCGCTCCAGGTCGTTGCGGTCGGCCATGCGCGCGACGATCAAGGCCAGGCCCTGCTCGGCGCTGCCGATCACGCCTTCCCAGCGCCAGCGCAGGCCGCCGGGCATCAGCTCTTCCGTGGCCAGGAACTCGCGCTCGGCGCGGCCGTCGTCGCCGGAGTTGAACGAGACCCAGCCCAGTCCGGCCTGGGAGATGACCGCGAAGCCCCGCGCCTGTTCCGCCAGCTCGGCTGGACCGCCTTCGGCCAGCTCGAGGCACAGGTCGCGGGCGGAGGCGAACAGCCCGCGGGCGGCCTCGTTGGCACGCTCGTCGCGCCCGTCCGCCGGCATGCTCGCCCGGGCCGACTGGAAGCGCGCCTTGGCCAGCTCGAAGCGCGTGCGCGCCCCGTCCGGGAAGGCGGCGGCCAGGCGCTCCAACTCGGCCAGCGCGCGCGCCGGGCCGCCGGCCTGGCCGGCGACCTCGACCAGGCGGGTCAGCAGGGCGGCGTCGTCCGGGGCCAGCAGCAGGCCCCGGGAGAGGGCCGCCAGGGCCGCTTCCGTGCGCGCCGGATCCTGGCGCGCGGCGCCGCGGAACAGCTCCAGGTTGGCGATCCGGATCCAGGTGCCGGCCTGGTCCGGCTGGACGCTGGCCGCCGCGTCGCTTTCGGCCAGGGCGCGCTCGTAGAGCCGGTCGGCGCGCTCCGTGTCGGCATCGGGGGCGCGGTCGATCTCGCGCTGGGCCGCGTCCGCGAAGGCCAGGTAGGCGGCCTGGGCCAGGATCTCCTGGGCGGCGCCGAAGGGATAGGTCGCGCTCAGCGCCGGGGGCAGCCCGGCCGTCTCGGGGGCCCCCTGGCGCAGCAGCGCCGCGCCGCGCTCGGCGCAGGCCAGGGCCTCGGCGGAGCGGTTCAGCCACCAGTGGGCCCGGCTCTGGCCGAACAGGGAGCGCGCGTCGTCGGGGCAATCGCGGAAGCAGCGCAGAGCGTCCTCGAAGGCGCTCTGCACGAAGGCTCCGGAGCGCCCCGAGCGGCCGGTCTGCTCGGCCAGCAGCAGCAGGGCCTCGGCGCGCTGGCGCAGCAGGCCCACGGCCTTGGGCCGGATCGCGAGGCTCTGCTTGATCAGCGGCAGGGCCGAGGCCGGATCGTCCGCGGCGAGGGCCGCATCGATCTGAAGCCCGTACTCGAGGATCAGCAGGTCCCCCAGGATCTCGCGCGCGCGCTCGAGCTGGCCGGCGCGGGTGGCCTCCTGGACCGCCCCCTTGGCCTGCTCGATGCTGCCGAACTCGAACTGCCGACCCAGGCGGTCGGTCAGCTCCGCGGGGCTCCAGGGCAGGCCGGGGACGGCCGTCTCCTGGGCGCGCGCGGCGGGGCCCGGCGCCCAGAAGAGGACCAGCAACAGCGCCAGGGGAGCGAGGAGCGCGGGCAGCGTCCGGGTGATCATCGGGGCACAGCGGGCAGCGTGGCTCGAAACGGGAGGGGGCGGCGGTGTACGGCGGCGCAGGTCCGGCGAGAGCGGCGGGGGATCCGGGAGGCCGCCGGGCAGCGAAATCCGTGCCAATTCGGCCCGGGGACCGCCTCGGTCCACCTATCCTGGCCCCTGCGGCGGCCTGATTGAAGCGCCCGCCGGGACGCGAGGCCTGGATTTCCCGTCGCCCCGGCGGCGCGGGTCGGGAAGATCCCCGAGTCCAGGGCGTCGCTGCCCCGTTCCAGGCCCGCCCGCGTTCCGCCGGCTCCACGACCCTGCGCCCTGTGCGCCCGCACCCGATGGCCCCGTCCCCGCGCCGACCCCGCCGCTCGCCGACCTCGGCCGCCCTGGCCCTGCTGTTCGGCCTGGCCGCCTGCGACGACCCGACCTGCGTCTTCTCCCCGGACGGCTGCTTCACCCCCGGCGAGACCCCGGGGGCCCTGGGGGCCTTCGCGACCCTGCCCCCCGCGGGCGCGGTCCTGCGCAGCGGCCGGCCGGAGGTGGATGCCGTGGCGCCCTCCGGGGCCAACGTGGCGGCCACCACGCCGCTGGTCGTGTTCTTCAGCGAGTCCATGGCGGGGCCGACCCTGCAGGACGCCTTCTCCCTGACCCGCGTGACCGACTTCGGCCCCCTGCCGGTGCCCTTCAGCTCGGTGCAGCTGGGCGAGGGCCAGGTGTGGGCTTTGGTGCCGATCCAACCCCTGGGGGCCGGGGACCTGGTCGAGCTGCGCTACACCCCCGGCGACGAACCGGCGCGCGACCTGACCGGCGAGCCCCTCGAGATCGAGGAAAACGCCGTCGTGCTGAGCTTCTCCGTGGCGATCAACGCCCCGGTGACGCCCGAGCTGATCGCCGCCTGGCCGCTCGACAACAGCACCCTGCGGCCGCAAGCGGGCGAAATCCTGGCCTTTTTCGACCGGGCCATGGATGCCAGCACCTTCAGCGCCGCGTCCTTCCAGGTGCTGGTCGCCGGCGGTCCCCCGCCCTTCGCGGCCGTGCCCACCGCGGTGACCATCGGCAGCGGCCTGTTCTCGATCCCGGATCGGCGCCTGTGGCGCTGGCAGAGCCTGGATGGATCGGGCCAGCCGGCGCCCCTGGGGGCCAACCTGCAGGTCGCTGTCAACCTGTCCCCCGCGGGCAACGAGCTCGAGAGCGAGGCCGGAGAGGCGCTGGCGGCGGAGAGCTTCGACTTCCGCACCGGCTTCCTGACCGCCCCCAGCGGCGTCGAACTGCTGAGCGCTCCCGCGGACGCGATCGGGCTCGTCAATCTGACCATGGGCGGGCCGCAGGAGCTGCGCCTGCGCCTGACCCTCAGCAGCGGCCAGGCCGGCGATCGCTTGGCCATCTATCTGTTCGGCACCGAGCTCGGTTTGGACCCGGACTTCGTGGCCGTGCGGCGCCAGGTCAACCTGAGCGGCGCCAGCCCGCTGACCGAATTCGAGGTCGACCTGGCCGCGGTGGGCCTGCTGGCGGACATGGGGCGACCACAGCCCGTGCTGGCCGACGGGGATGTGTTCTTCGGCTTCGCCCTCGAGCGCGGCGCCGAGGTCACCCCGACCCGGCTGCTGGACCTGTCCAGCGCCCTGGCCGGGGTGCAGACACCGGTGCTCGACACCACGGTGCCGGTGCTCGAGGAGCTGGCGGGCCAGGTGCTGGCCGATCTGCCCACCGGGGATCCGCTGCTGTTCCGCACCGACCTGCGCCGCACGGCCCTGTGGGGCAAGGCCAGCGAACGCCTGCGGGCGATCGAGATCGACTCGGCCCTGGCGAGCAGCGCCGACCTGGCTGCGGTGCAGGGCAGCGACGCCAGCGGTCGGTTCCTGTCCTGCCCCCTGGAGATCGGCATCCTCGACCCCGCACAGCAGGACCAGCAGGTTTCCTTCCGGCTCTACGACCGGGCCTTCAACGCCAGCCCGGAGCTGTACGTGGCCCAATTGCGCCAATTGGGCGGCATGGGCCCGGAAGCCCTGGCCCCCGGCGCCCAGCCCCAGACGATCGAGGTCGAGGTCTATGACCGCGACACGCTGCTCCCGATCGCCGGCGCCCGGGTGATCGCCCACGCCGAGGAAGCGGATCAGAGCACCTACACCCTGCTGGGCAGCGCGCCCACGGACGCCCAGGGCCGCGCCCAGCTGAGCAGCCACGCGGCGCCCCAGATCAACACCCTGATCACCGTCGTGGCGCCGAGCTACGACCTGATCACCCTCCACGGTCCCGAGGTCGCCCGGCTTTCGATCCCGCTGGGGCGCAGCCTGCCCCAGGCCGCGGTGGTGGCCGGCAGCCTGGGAGCCGACAGCAGCTTCGCGCAGCTGTCCCTGCCGCAGAGCGATCGCGCCGTCCACGACGCGCGCCAGTTCGCCCTGGCGCCGCGCCTCGCGGACACCGACACCTGCGCCAGCCTGCCCAGCGTCGGACCGGCCTGCCCCTTCGGACCCCTGCCGGTGCGTGTGCAGCGCCCCGGGGCCGCGATCGCGTTTTCGGGCGAATTCAACCTGCCCTTGCAGAGCTTCAGCTCGGGCCTGTTCCTGACCGGCTTCGCGGCGCAGATCGGCACCGCCGCGCTCGCTCCGCAGGGCGCGCAGACGCTGAACCTGCGCATCGAGCGCCTGCTCAGCGAGCCGGGGGTGCCGGTCGACGAGCTGCCCATCTCGGCGCCCAACTCGTCCCTCAGCGGTCTGTTCACCCAGGGCCTCGATTTCGGCGCCCTGGTCGACGATCCCCTGATCTCGGGCGCCCCCGACGTGGTGCTCGACGTCGAGGTGGCCGGCTTGCCGGGCCCGCTTGTGGTCGGCCTGGGCCAAGCCTTCCCGGTCGGGCCCAGCGATTGGCTGCTGCGCGGCGCCTACCCCGGCGGCCTTTCGGACCTGGTCGCCGCCCAAGGCAGCGCCGCGGATGCGCTGCACTACGGCATCGAATTGCGCCAAACCGGCGGCGCCCTCTCGGGCACGCGGTTGACCTTCGCCCAGATCGAGGACTTCGGCGGCGTGGTCTACGCGGCCTCGGTCCCGGCGCCCCTCAGCCCGGCCCAGGGCGCCCTGCTGCCCCGCAGCGGTTTCGTGGTGGAGTGCGAAAACGTGCTCGTCGACCAGGCCTTCGCCCTGGCGGACCCGGGCACGGTGCTGGGGTCGGGCCTGTATCGGGCGCGCCTGGTCGATGCGGCGGGCCGCTCCTGGGACCTGTACCGCAGCGACCTGGCCGACGGGGTCCTGCCCGGGATCCCGATCGCCGCGCCGAGCCTGCCCCCTGAAGCCGGGCCCGGCCTGGCGACGGGGGCCGCAGCCCTGCTGTTCGAAACCTCGGCCTGGGCGGCCTACCGGCCCGCGGGCTTCCTGTGGAGCGAATTCGCCGGCCGGCGCCAGTTCTACGGCCTGAGCAGCCCGCGTCCCGTGGTGCTGCAGTGACCGCGGCGGTGTCCGCCCCGCGGTTCGGGATTGTTAACCTGCCGCCGGTCGAACCCCAGCGCACGCCCGTGAACCCCCCGATCCCGTCCCCGCGAGCCTCCTCCCGGTCCGGCCGCGCCCTGGCGGCCCTGGCCTTGTCGCTCGGCGCCGCGGGCTGCGCCTCCATGGCCGAGCCCCAGGGGGAGGGCAACCAGACGCCGCCGGCGCCCGAGGTCCGGGCGGTCAACGCGGCGGCCGTGCCGGTCGAGACCTTCGAGGTGCTGGCCGACCGTCTGGCGGCCGTGCAACCGGCCGACGTCTTCGTGGCTCCGCCGCTCGACGAAAGCGGCGCGTTCCAGGCGCCCCTGGGGGCCCTGCGCCAGGCCTATTACCGCGGCTTGGTCGAGCGCCTCTACTCGCCGCTGCAGCTGGCCTTCGGCGACGCGCTCCTGGCCGAGGGCAGCGGCAGCCCGGCCCAGCGGGCCCTCTCCCGCCCCGAGCTCGGCGCCGACGCCGTGGTCGAGCTGCGCCTGCTGCGCTGGGACACCCAGTCCCTCGAATCCCAGGGCCGCATCGTGGCCGACGTGGAGCTGACCTGGATGGAGCCGGGCAGCGCCGAACCGCTCTACATGGCCCGCCGGGTGCGGCTGATCGAGCTCTCCGGCCGCCAGGTGCGCAACTCCGCCCGGGCGGACCTGGAGCAGCGCGCCGCCGAGACCCTGGCCCGCGACCTGCTCGAGCGCCTGCCCCCGCGCCAGGCGGTGGCCGCCCCGGCGCGCTGACAGGGCGAGAAACGATCGGCTCGGGCTGCGCCCGAGCCACAGCACCAACCTGCCCGATGCCCTGGGGCCGGCATCCGCCGGCCGCACAGCCCGGGATCGGTGCTGCGCACCGATTTCTTCCCAGGCGGTGAGCGCGAAGGACCCGCTTGCGGCGCAGCTCCGGCCCGGTTTTCCCCCGCGCACGGTCGAAAGTCCCGCTGCCAGCGCGGGCCCTGGGCGCGGCGCTCGCGAGTCGCTCCACGGGCTGAGCTCGAGCCCGGTCCGCCCAGGTTCGGGCGCGGCCGCCGGAAGGGGCCGAGTCCGCAGGCACCTGGGACAGCCGCGGCCGGTGGGGGCGATCAGCCGTCCGCGGGAACCACGTGGTCGATCTCGGCGGTCGTGCCCGCGACCACCAAGGCCGTGGCTTCGTGCGCGAGCGGGGGGGCGTCCCGGAGGCCGTCGGGCCTGCGCTCGAAGCGCACGGTCACGTCCCCGAGCGGAACGGGAAACACGTCGCTGGTGCCGGAGCGCAGGCCATCCCGGGCGAAATGCACGCCCGCGTGCATCACGCAGATCGAGGCGTGTTCCTGCGGGCCCTCGTAGCGCACCCGCACTTCGCCCCCGGGATTCACGGGGATATCGAAGCTCGCCGGCGTTGCGCCCGAAACCAGCTCCACGTCGCGCAGGCAGCCCACCAGCCCCCCGGATGAAACCCCGATCAGGTGGTAGCGACCGGGCTGGATCGAGGGAAAGGACAGGGACTTGTGGCCGCCGCTCATGCTCTGGTAACCCTGGCTGTCGAGCCGCTGCAGGCGGACCTCCCCGGCCACGGGATCTCCCGTCTGGCCATCGATCAGCCGGACCTGGATCGAGGCGCTCGGCAGCAAGATCAGCTCCAGCTCCGGCGCGCCGGCCTCGACCTCGACGGGCTCCGGAGCGCACCAGCCTGGCTTGAAGGCCACGGTCATCGAAATCTGGTAGCGGCCGGGGGGCACCGGACCCAGGCTGAAGTTGCCCTGCGGGTCGGTGACCGCGAACAGCAGCCCGTCCTCGGATCTCGACAGGGCGTTGACCGGGGCATGATCCACCGGCTCCCGGAGCCCGGTCAGCACTCGGCCGCAGATCCACAGCCCCGGCTGGGTCTCGAGCTGCACGTCCACCTCGGACGCTCCCGGGGGCACTTCAAAGGCCACGGCGCGGCAGGCCAACTCCTGCTCCGGCGCGGGCGAAACGTCGCCTGGCCCCGGGGGTTTGGGCGCCACCAGCCAGCGTCCGGGGCGCACCTGATCGAACACGGCCATCCCGGCGAGATCCGTGGAGCGCTCTTGGACCGCATCCCACTCGGGGCTGGTGAGCGTGCCCCAAGTCGAATCGGAGCCCGAGAACAACTCCAGGGGCAGCTGCCCGGCTGGGGCCCCGCTCGGGTCGGTCGCGTGCACGCGCACCTGGGCCCGCTGGGTCAGGGACCAGGCGACCTGCCGGCGCTCGCCGCCCGCCAACACGAATTCCTCCGCGAAGCTCACCAGCGCGCGCCCACCGCTCAGGACCTGGATCGCGAGCGGCACCTCGGACGGCAGCGGTGCGAGCTCGAACGTGCCGTCGGGCGCCACCGCGGCCTCGCGCTCGATCGTGTCCAGGTCGAACAGCGTCTGGCCGCCGCTGGTCAACTGGTAGCCCGCGAAAGTGACGACCACCCTGGCCGGCGCCTGCGCCTCCAAACCGGCGATCCGGCCCGCGAGGATCGCCGTGCGCCTGAGACGCAGGCGCAGGGGCAACGCCGGATCGAGCGCGCTGGCGTCGACGCGGAAGCGGCTCAGTTCCCGGTCCGGATGCCGCAGGCTGGCGATCTCCGCTTTGGGCCCGGCGAGCCCCAGGCTGAATCGACCCTCGGCGTCGCTGCGCACGCTGGGCTGGTTCGGGCAGGCGACCTCTACATCCGCTAGGGGCCGGTCGTCCTCCGCCGCCAGGACCTGGCCGTGGAAGCGCTGGCCCTGCTCGGCGGCCAGCGCGGCGGAGGCCCCGGGCTGCATCTCGGTCCCGAAGGCCCGCGCTTCCCCCGCGGGCGCCATGCCGACCCGCCCGTCCGCAGCAGAACTCGCGCGCAGCTCCGTCGACGCGGAGGGCCCCGCTTCCAGGGCGGCACCGGTGGCTGCCGCGGCGGCCCCGGAGGCGCCCGGGTCCCGGCCTTCCCCCCGGATCAGGAGCCAGGCCAGAGCGGCGATCAGGAGCAGTCCGACGGGGGCGAGCCAACGCATGCGAGGGGGGGGCAACCGGGTGGAGACCTCGGCGCGAGCCTAGTCTGCGACCTGCCGGGCGGGTCTTAGGCCGGCCGAAATGCTGTCGCGCTGGGTCGCGCCAGGGCTGCGCCGCGGCGAAGAGCCGCCGGCCTGGCCCCTGGCGGGGTGCCGGCGCGAGGGCCGGACACCGGCGCCCCGGGCGCTGCGTCGCCAAGGGGCCCTCCCGCCCGCCGCCGGGGGCTGCGCCGGACTGCGGCGGACGCCGCGGTGTGCCCGCGGGCGCCGCCGCGCAGCGCTTCCGGGGGCCTGGCGGCGCCGCTACACTGCCGACCCGCCCCAGCGGCCCTCCGGGACCGCGGCGCTTCCCCCCCTCTCCTGGAGGACTCCCGCCGGCCGGGTTCCCCTGGGAGCCGGGCCAGTCCGACCGGCGGTTCCCTCCGCCGGCCCAGCCTCCCAAGAGGACCCATGCCGATCCAGTCCGAACGCAAGCGCCAGATCGTCCAGGAGTTCGCCACCAAGCAAGGCGACACCGGCTCGCCCGAGGTGCAGGTCGCGCTCCTGACCGAGCACATCAACAACCTGACCGAGCACCTCAAGACCCACCGCAAGGACTTCACCAGCCGCCGCGGTCTGCTGATGATGGTCGGCACGCGCTCCAAGCTGCTGCGCTACCTGAAGCAGCACCAGCCCGAGCGCTACTCGGCACTGATCGCGCGCCTGGACCTGCGCCGCTGATGCCGGACCTGGAGTCGCGCGCGGAAGAGGTGGGTCCTATCCGCCAGGATCCATTCCACGCGCCGGCCGTCCCTCCGCGCTTGCACTCCCGCGTTCGCCCCCCTGCGCTCGCCGGCCCCAGGCCGGCGAGCGCGTCCCGTTTGGGGCCTGCGCAGCGGGCTGCGCGATCGCACACACCCCTCCGAAAAGTTCCCAACCCCTAGCCCCGCCGCTCGAGCGGTGCGGCCCCCCGGCGGGCCCCGCGCGAAGCGGCCTCCGAGACGACCGATGATGATGCAACCCCTGCGCGTCGAGTGTGAGCTCGACGGCAAAGTCCTGACCCTCGAAACCGGTCAGGTCGCCCGCCAAGCCGGCGGTTCCGTGATCGCCCGCATGGGCGACACGATGGTCCTGGCGACGGTCTGCGTGGCCGCGGCCCGCGAGGACATGGATTTCTTCCCCTTGACCGTGGACTACCGCGAGAAGACCAATGCCGCCGGCAAGATCCCCGGCGGGTTCTTCAAGCGCGAGGGCCGGCCCACGACCAAGGAGACCCTCACGATGCGCCTGATCGACCGCTCGATCCGGCCCATGTTCCCGGACGGCTATAAGCAGGAAGTCCAGGTGATGAGCCAGGTGCTCGGCTACGACGGCGAGCATCCGGCGGACATCCTGGCCATGATCGCTTCGTTCGCGGCCGTGCACATTTCCTCGATCCCCTTCGAGGGCGCCATGGGCGCCGTGCGCCTCGGGCACCAGGCCGGGCGTTTCGTGCTTTTCCCGCACGCCGAAAAGGTGCGCACCGAATCGCGCCTCGACCTGGTGGTCGCCGGCCATCAGAACGCCATCGCCATGGTCGAGGCCTCGGCCGACCAGCTGCCCGAGGCGGACATGATCGACGCCCTGGAGCTGTCCCACCGCGCCATCCGCCAGATCTGCGCGGCCCTGGACGAGTTGCGCCAGAAGGCCGGCAAGCCCAAGGATGCCTTCGTGGCCCCGGTCACCGATCCGGCGCTGCTCTCGGCCCTGGCTCCCTACCGCCAGGCGGTGGCCGATGCGCTGTTCACCGCCGGCAAGCACGAGCGCTACGCCGCCGTCGGCCGCGTCAAGCAGGAGGCGGTGCAGGCCCTGACCCAGGGCTACGAGGGCGAGGCCCTCGCCGCCCGCACCAAGGCGGTCAAGTCCGCCTGGGAGGAGTTCAGCAGCAAGGTCGAGCGCCAGACGATCGTGGCCGGGCGCCGGGTCGATGGCCGCCGCTGGGACGAGGTCCGTCCGATCTGGATCCAGCCCAACTTCATCCCGCGCAACCACGGCAGCGTGCTGTTCACCCGCGGCGAGACCCAAGCCCTGGTGTCGGCCACCCTGGGCTCCCGCGACGACGAACAAATCATCGACGGGCTCGAAGCCGAGTACCGCAAGAACTTCTACCTGCACTACAACTTCCCGCCCTTCAGCGTCGGGGAAGTCAAGCGCCTGGGCGGTCCCGGCCGGCGCGAGATCGGGCACGGCATGCTGGCCGAGCGTTCCCTGGCCGCGGTCATGCCGCCGCCCGAGCGCTTCCCCTACACCGTGCGCATCGTCTCGGAGATCACCGAGTCGAACGGCTCGTCCTCGATGGCCTCGGTGTGCGGCGGCTGCCTGTCGATGATGCTGGCGGGCGTGCCGCTCAAGCAGCCGGTCGCCGGCATCGCCATGGGCCTGGTCGAGGAGGATGGCGGGCGCGCGATCCTGTCCGACATCCACGGCAGCGAAGACCACCACGGCGATATGGACTTCAAGGTCGCCGGGTCGGGCCTCGGCATCACCGCGCTGCAGATGGACATCAAGGTCAAGGGCGTCAGCCGCGAGCTGCTGGAGAAAGCCCTGGCCCAGGCGCGCGAAGGGCGCCTGCACATCCTGCGCAAGATGCTCGAGGCCGTGCCGCGCCCGAGCTCCGAAGTCTCGCGTTGGGCGCCGGCGATGAAGCGCATCGAGATCCCCGGCGACCGCATCGGCCTGCTGATCGGGCCCGGCGGCAAGAACATCAAGGGCCTCGAAGCCGAGCACCAGGTCAAGATCTCGGTCGTCGAAGAGGGCGGCATCGGCAAGGTGACCGTGGCGGGCGTCGATCGAGACAAGCTCGAGCGCGCCTACGCTTCGATCCAGGCCATGTGCGAAACCCCCAAGATCGGCGCGCGCTACCTGGGCACGGTCAAGGGCATCAAGGACTTCGGCGCCTTCGTCGAGATCCTGCCGGGCGTCGAAGGCATGGTCCACATCTCGGAGCTGGCCGAGGGCTACGTGGAGAAGGTCGCCGACGTGGTCTCCATGGGCGACAAGCTCGAGGTCGTGATCATCAACGTCGACGACCGCGGCAAGATCAAGCTGAGCCACCGCCAGACGCTCGAAGCCTGACGCTGTGCGGGAGGCGGCCCGGGCCACCCCCGAGCCGTCGACCCCGAGCCCGAGCTCGCATCTGGGCCGCCCTTGGGCGGCCCAGATGTTTTTCGTGCGGCCCCGTCCGCGCCGCCGCGCCTGCGACCGTTTGGGCGCGCGGGGCGCGAGCCCGGGGTGGGGGGG
>ERZ1066133.41-NODE-41-length-72115-cov-8.180211_pt1 | contig 72115 bp, 58 predicted proteins | sample MGYA00382780_ERZ1066133 | MGnify/ENA primary metagenome ERZ1066133 (study PRJEB33369, sample SAMEA5778363) | biofilm metagenome | biome: Industrial cooling water; feature: Water cooling tower basin; material: Biofilm | place: United Arab Emirates | collected... | reverse complement strand
AACCAGCGCCCACGAACCCCGACGCGCTGCACTACCTCACGCTCGCCACCGACGGCGAAGCCGAGGCGGTCTTCAAGTCCGAAGACGGGGGGAAGACCGCGGTCTACATGTTGAGGTGGGTCGCGCCCGGTGGCGTGGTCGGGCCGTGGAGCGATGTTGTGACGGGGACTGTTGCCGCGTAGGAAATGGCCAAAGGGCCAAAGCGCCAAAGGGCCAAAGCAAGGCCGAGGCAGGTCACCGCGGAGAACGCGGAGGACGCAGAGCGGGCCATGTCTTCAAGCCCCGGAGGGGCGACGGGCTGTAGCCACGGGTGGAGCGAGGCCCGGCGAAAGCCGGGCCGAGCGCAACCCGTGGAAAGCGTGTCGTCTCCTCACACCTGCCCCGGAGGGGCAGAGGAACGTTCGATCCGGCGAATGGAATTGCGGTTTGACACGAACTTGTGGATCGCGGATATCGTTTATTCATTGACAATCGCGATATCGCCGATATCCTTATCAACCCACAATGAGCGACAGAGAGCCGCGGGGCTCTAAAGAACTGCCACATTGGCAGGTTTTGTTCGTTTGGCCCTGCCAGTTGAGTCGCGGCGGACCGTGCCTACTACGGCCGGTACCGCTCAATCACCACATTCTGTGAGAGCCGCGGCCCGGATTCCGTTCTCGGGCGTCTGGCATCGCGGTTGCACTTCTGACGCCAACTCGTCGGCAATGAGGCCGACGCACGCGATTGCCCAGGACGGCAACGCGACGGGTATCGGTATCGACTCCGCCGTTGGAGTTGGGGTTCCGGGGCCTGAGTTGATGGCAAGTCCTCAGGAATCGGAAGCGATGTTCAACGACGCGAAGTGGCCAAAGGCCCCGGCACCCGAACCCCTTGACGACCTGCTCAACCGGATCGTGGACGCGATCCAGTTGACTGCCGAACAGCACAATCGTGCTGCTCGTTTGTACACGGAAATTGGCAGGTGGCTCGCGGCCCCCGGCACGTTGCTCGCGCCCTTCTCGCCGGAGATCTTTCCGCAGGGGTCGATGCTCCTGCGGACCACGGTGCGTCCGATGTCGGTCGAAGGCGAAGATATCGAGTTCGACCTTGATTTGGTCGGGCGGCACAAAATCGACCCGAACGTGACGCACGCGGGGAAGTTGTACGCGATGGTCAAGCAGCGTCTTGAGGAGAATCCAGACTACAAGGGGCGACTGGAGGCGAAGGGACGCTGCCTGCGGCTCAACTACCCCGACGATCTGTTTCATCTGGACGTCATTCCCGCTTGCGCCGATCCGGCGGACGCTCAAGGCGTCGCCATCCTCATTCCCGACAAGGACAAGTGGACCCAGCAACAGACGGCACGCTCGTCCTACAAGGAGTCCGATCCGCTTCGGTATGCGGATTGGTTTGAGCAGAACACGGAAGTGCGCCTGCGGCTTGTCGAGAAGTCTGGCTCGGCTTCGGTCGCACCCGTCCCGCCCCGTGAGCCCGCGACCCTTAAGGCTCCGCTCCGCAAGATCGTCCAGTTGATCAAGCGGGCGCGCGATCTCGACTTCATCGGAGATGCCGAGATTCCGTCCTCCATTCTCATCACGACCATGGCAAGCCGGGCGTACCGGGGCGAAGAGAATCTTGCCGAGGGTTTGGAGAACGTGCTGAAAGGCATGAACTCCGCGATCAAGAGTGCCAGCCCGGGTCGCGTCGTTGTGGCAAATCCCACGAACCCTCAGGAAGACTTTGCCCGCGCCCCGTCGCAGGCGTGCTACGACAAGTTCGCCAAGCTGATCGAGAGAATGAGCGTGTGGATCACCAAGGCTCGCAAAGCCCCGCCCGGTCGACGCAACATTGAGCCGGTGCTCGCGGAACTGCTGGGAAAGAGCGCGGTTGCCAAGGCGTTCAACTCGCTGGAGAAGGCGGTTAAGGCGGCAAGCGACGGCGGGCTCCTTGGTTCGATCGCGGGCGGCGGACTGACGATTCTCACGGAATCGAAGGCATCGGGCGGAGCGCAACCCGTTCGTTCAAGCGATTTCCATCTCAACGACTAAGCGATGCACACAACACTTTCTCTGGTTCAGCAGCAACGAATCATTGCGAATCGGTATCCGAAGGCCAAGATCTGGTTCCCAAAGAAGCATCGCGGCGAAGTTCTTTGGGCGGATCTGAAGCTTCAGGTCTCACCGATCTACGAGGCTTATCGCGTACTGATCGGCTACAAGCTCGGCGTCCAACCCAAGGTCTTTGTCGATTCCCCGGAGCCCGTGAAACAGGCACACGGCATCCGAACGCCACACCTCAACTACGACGATAGTCTGTGCCTGTACGACCCGGGCAAAGGACAGTGGGCGGACACCGATGCCATTGCCCACACGACCATGCCCTGGACGCTGCGGTGGCTCTTCCACTACGAAAACTGGCTCGTCACTGGCGTGTGGTTGGGGGACACAATCGCGCCGGTGACCAAAGATGACGCGCCCCCGAGCCTTCCCGGTTTGGAGAAGCCGCAATGAGCAGCACGTTTCGAGTGTTGAGCCTTAGCGGTGGCGGCATCCGTGGCGTGTACACGGCGTCCTTCCTTGCCAAGGTGGAAGACCTTACCGGAAAGCGAATCGCAGATCACTTCGATCTAGTCGTCGGCACATCGACCGGAGGATTGATCGCGCTCGCCATGGGGCTCGGGCAGTCACCAGCATCAATCCGGGATTTCTACCTTGAGAAAGGCAGCGCGATATTCCCCAAAGCCTCGCGGCTCCGACGGCTCTTTTCCGGAAATGGATGGACGAAGCCTACGTATGAGTCCGAGGGGTTGAAGCGATCACTTCAAGGTCGCTTTGGTGCGGATCAACTCCTCGGGAGTTCTCGCGTGCGGCTTGTCGTGAACGCGATTTACGCCGAGGGAAGCCAGCCGAGGTGCTTCAAGACTCGGCATCACTCCGATTACTGCCGAGACCATCTTGTGCCTGCATGGGAGGTCGGCATGGCAACAGCGGCGGCCCCAACGTACTTCCCAGCATTCAGGGCGAGCGACGGAAGGCACCACATAGACGGTGGCCTCTGGGCAAACTGCCCCGTCATGGTCGGGTTGGTGGAAGCAATAGGCATCTTGGGACACCAACCTCGCGACTTGGACGTGCTTAGCGTCGGCACCTGTCGGCACGAAACCTCTGTAGACGTTTCCGCGCTCAACGGCGGCTTACTCCAGTATTTCGTGGTCAACCGGCGGCGGATCCATGAGATAATTCTTGAGGCACAGCGTAGCGCCACCATGAACATGGCCCAGTTGCTGATTGGCCGCGAGCGCCTGATGGAGATCGACAGCGTCGTCGAGCCCGGGCGCTTTGAGATGGACGACACCAGTGTACAACAACTGGGCGACTTACGGGCCCTAGGTGAGAGCTTGGCGGAAACGAAGGCTGACGAGATCAAGTGTCGCTTTCTCAAAACGCTAGCGGCTCCATTTACGCCGATTCCTTGTTGACAGTCGCGAGGTCGATTCCACGGCCGGCACATCCTTCATCCCCAGTCGCGGCGTCGGATACAGACGCCCGACGCGCGGGATGGCTCTTACCTGAACCGGGAAACGTGGGAAGTAGGCGGCGACCTAGAACGCCGTCCTTACGACACCCCTTTGCGGTAACAGCACACCATTCTCATCCACCATGCCTTGCCCCGGGGTCGGTGGATCGACAGCGTGAATCCCCTTCCCCCGCCCCTTCCGGGGCGGGACGACCCGGGGGATGCTGTCCACGGGTTCCGCTCGCGGGGGCTGCGCCCCGCGCTTGCTCCACCCGCCCCCACCCGCCGCCGCCCCGTTGGGGCGGTTCATTCATTGATCGCTGCGGTTCATACAAAGAGGATGGCCGCGCGTGTTCGGGGGCGCGTCAATTCCGCCGCGCGTCCAATTGCTCGGCGACGATTCTCTCCTCGCGCGTCAGCCGCAGGCCCGACGCGCCGATGCCCCAGCCGGTCACGGCGAGGTACTCATCAAACCAGACGGCTTGGTCGCCCGGTTGCGACGTTGCGAGCCACTGACGAAGGGTTGCGGAGTACGAGGCGGCCAGACGCGACGGGCGGCCGAGGCGGTATCTCCAGCCGTCTCGTCCGCGGGTCGCGATGACCCGGGTTCGCCGGTACGAATCGACGGCGGCTCTTCCGGAATGGGACTGGCGCATGGGCTGAACCCTCCGGAGCATGCTACGCCGCGCAAGGTCGGCGTGCTTCCATCCTTTTCCTCCTTCGCGTTCTCCGCGCCCTCCGCGGTGAAATCCCTCATTTGACTCCAGTTCATTTGTTGCCGCGCCGATCGCATTTCCGTTCGTCCCCGCGTGCCGATCGATGGCCCGGGTAGCGGGGCGGTGGGTTTCCCATTGGTGGGGGCTGCCGGACGAGCGGGTCAACGAATCCAAATAGAGGAATTTTCACTCATGGCTGATTACATCCCCGGTCCCGATGGTTCGTTTCAGGCGTGGCAGGCCAACTTTGTGACCTACGCCAACGCCAATCTCGCCGCCCTCGGGCTCGTCGCCGCGGACATGACGCCGATCACCGCCGCGCAGACCACCTGGAACAGCGCGTTCCCCGCCCACGTCGCCGCCGTCAATGCGGCCAAGGCCGCCAAGCAGGCCAAGGACGAGGCCCGCGCCGCGTATGTGGGGGCGATCCGCCCGCTTGTCCGGCGTTTGCAGGCTTCGACCGTGGTTTCCGACGCGGAGCGGGCGGCGCTGGGCATCACCGTGTCCCAGACCCCCACCCCCATCGGGCCACCGACCACCGCGCCCATCGCCAGCATCGAGTGCGGCAACCGCTTGCAGCAGACCATCCGCTTCGTCGACTCGGCCACGCCCACCAAGAAGGCCAAGCCCGCAGGCGTCATGGGCGTCGAGATCTGGAACAAGGTCGGCACCACGCCCCCGGCGAATGAGAGCGAGCTCCGCTTCGTCGCGGTGGACACCAACGCGCCGTATGTCATGAACTTCGATTCCAACGACGGCGGCAAGACGAACTACGTCTGGCTGCGCTGGGTGTCGCCGACGGGCGAGCGCGGGCCGTGGAGCGAGCAGGCGCAGGCGACGATTGCGGCGTGATGCAAATGGCCAAAGGGCAAATCGCAAGTAGCAAATAGGACAAACCAAAGAACCACACGAAGGCAGCCCGGAGCGGCTGCTTTCTTGTTTTCTGGCTCCATTTGCCATTTGGCTCTTTGCTATTTGCCATTTCCGCCGCCAGCAGTGGCGGCCGCGGCTCAACCGCCCGCGGAACCCTCGCCACCCGGGAGCGTCATGGACCACGGGTCGAGGTAGTGGTCGATGGCGTCCTTCGTGATGAGTGTACCAGAATTGTCCTTCTGCCCCACCACTGTCTCGTACGCGAGTTGGCGGACGGTTTTGCCTTGTTTGAAGGCGTCCTTGGCGAGTGCCGCGGACTTGTCGTAGCCGATCACCGGCACGAGGCTGGTGCACATGGCGAGGGAGCCTTCGATGAGGCCTTTGCAGCGGGCTTCGTCGGGCTGCAGGCCCGCGCCGGGGCCCTTCAAGAGGTTCTCGGTGAACATGTCGCAGGCGCGGCTGAGGAGGGTGATGCTGTCGAGGAGGTGGTGGATCATCATGGGCATGGCGACGTTGAGGTCGAGGAGGGAGCCCACGCCGCCGAAGCCGCCGAGGGTGACGGCGGCGTCGTTGCCGATGACGCTGCAGCAGACCATGATGAGGGATTCGCAGATGACCGGGTTGGTCTTGCCGGGCATGATGGAGGAGCCGGGCTGGACGGCGGGGAGGACGAGCTCGCCGATGCCGCAGCGGGGGCCGGAGCCGAGCCAGCGGATGTCGTTGGCGATCTTGGAGAGGGAGACGGCGATGGTTTTGAGGATGCCGCTGGTCTCGACGATGGCGTCCTTGGCGGCCTGGGCCTCGAAGTGATTGGCGGCTTCGCGGAAGTGGATGCCGAGGCGGGTGGAGAGTTCGGCGGAGACGAGTGAGCCGAACTGTTCGTGGGCGTTGATGCCGGTGCCGACGGCGGTGCCGCCGATGGGGAGTTCGGAGAGGGTGTGGAGAGCGCGGTGGAGGCGTTCCTCGGCGTGGTGGAGTTGGGAGGCGAAGCCGCTGAACTCCTGGCCGAGGCGGATGGGGGTGGCGTCCTGGAGGTGGGTGCGGCCGATCTTGACGATCTTGTCCCAGGCCTTGGCCTTCGCGTCGAGGTCGGCGGCCATGTTTTTGATGGAGGGGAGGAGGCGTGAGTGGATGGCGACGGCGGCGGCGAGGTGCATGGCCGTGGGGAAGGTGTCGTTGGACGACTGGCCCATGTTGACGTGGTCGTTGGGGTGGACGCCGCCGGCGGCGAGGTAGGCGGCGTCCTTGGAGGAGCCGATGGGCTTGTGGTTGCGGAGGCAGACGAGGTTGGCGATGACCTCGTTGACGTTCATGTTGGTGGAGGTGCCGGAGCCGGTCTGGTAGATGTCGATGGGGAAGTGTTTCGCCAGTCCACCAAAGCGGGGCAGGCCGTCGGCGATCTCGCGGCACGCTTCGAGGATGGCGTTGGTGCGGTCTTGGGAGAGGCGGCCGAGTTTGTGATTGACGGCGGCGCAGGCGGCCTTGAGGGCTGCGTAGGCGGTGATGACCTCGGCGGGGACGGGGCGGCCGGAGACCGGGAAGTTGAGGACGGCGCGCTGGGTGGAGGCGCCGTAGAGAGCGTCGGCGGGGACGAGCATCTCGCCCATGGTGTCTTTTTCAGTTCTCGTTTCGGGGCGGGTCTGGTTGGTGGTGTTGGGGGTGGTCATGGAAGAAGAATAGAGAGAACGCGGAGGGGCGGAGGGGGCGGAGGGACGCGGAGGGGGAGGGGATTGGGGTGGGATTGTGGGGCCTCGAAGGCCGCGATGCTGATGCGATGGCCGGGCCTCGAAGGGCCGGCTCCTGGTGAGATGGCCGGGCCCTGAGGGCCCGGCTACTGGTGTGATGGCCGGGCCTAGAAGGCCCGGCTACTGGGTCCTGGGCGGGGCCTGGAAGGCCCCGCCCCCGCTGCTGAGTGTCCCCGCGGCTTGCTGCTGGTGCGGGTGGTACGCTGTGGGCATGAAGCGATGTGCTGCGGTTGTGGCGTTGGCGGCGGTGAGCTCGGGCCTGGTCGGGTGTGCGGGGCCGGCGGGGTTCACGGAGCTTGTGAAGCTGGAATCGACCCGGTCGTGCGATCGGTGCGCGGGGTTTTTGCTGCCGGGGCGGATTGAGGCGAGTCCGGAGACGGTGTACCGGATTGATTCGGACTTGCCGGAGATTTTCTTGTCGCCGGGGGTGTTGTATACGACGCGGGCGGAGTTGCCGGCGTTTTTGACGAAGGATGGGAAGGCTGTGCCGCGGGAGATGCGGGTGCAGCGGAACGCGGGGTTTGCGGGGATTGATGGGTCGTTCGAGGTGTTTGTGTATCACATGAGCAACCCGGCGCCCGACGGGGCGGGGCCTCGGCAGCGGCGGGTGGTGGTGTATGCGAAGAACGTGGGGAGTGCGGCGGCGGTGTTGAGGCCGCGGCAGATCATGGAAGCGCGCGGGACGATGGGGAAGGTGGACGGGCCGGAGTCGCGGCTGGCGTATCGGGTGATGGAGGAGCGGTGGGAGCGGATGGTGGATGAGGTGCGGCTGGAGCCGGGGAAGGGAGAGGTGATCGCGTGGACGCCGCGGCTGAGTGTGAAGGGTGCGAAGGGGAAGGATGAGACGGGGAGTGATTTTGTGACGGGGTTGGTGCGGGTGGATGTGGAAAGCGAAGAGGCAAAGGCAGAAAGACAGAACCCTTCCCCAACCCCTTCCCTCGGGGAAGGGGCTTCAAGGCATGGCGTGTTTGAGGTCACGGTGGTGGCGATTGATGGCGCAGTGGAGGCGGAGGATTTTGGATCGGCGGCGGAGGCGCTGCTGGATGTGGGTGCGTGGTCGGGGGAGGGGGCGATGGATCTGACGATTCCGCCGCCGGAGTGTCATGTGCGGCGGGTGGTGGGCGTATCGAAGAACTTTTTGTGGCGCAGCGATGACGTGCGGCTGGATGCATCGAAGCTGGATGATCGCGGTGTGTCGTTCCTGATGGCGGCGCCGGGGATTCAGACGCTGCAGTGTCCGCAGGCGAAGCAGACACAGGATTTGCTGCTGAGCCCGGGGTTCGTGCACCCCGAGACGATCGGGAACTACATGCAGGAGTACATGGTGACGCTGACGCTGGTGAACCCGGGGGCGGCGGCGAAGCAGGTGGATGTGCGCTTCGGGAAGCAGGATGCGGATGTGGGCGTGGCGTGGCAGATCGATGTCGGCGACCAGGCGGCGACGCGCGAGGCGCTGATGGACTATCCGACGCTGGTGGAGTGGGCGGGTGGATGGCGGAAGGATGATCTGCCGGACAACACGCGGTCGTTCTTCATGAATGACTCGGCGCGGAACGAGGCGCAGTGGATCGAGGTGCCGGCGAAGAGTGAGAAGACGGTGACGATCCGGATGATGCCGGTGGGGTCGTCGTCGCTGCCGTTTGAGGTACGGGTCGTCGGGAGGTCGATGAACTAGCGCGGCCGCGGCTTCACCGTGAACTCGATCGCGGCAGATTGGGTGCCTTCGGCATCCTTGGCGAGGGTGACGACCCAGCGCGGGATGGGCTTTCCGGCCCAGTGCGGGTCGTCGTGAAAGCCGATGCGCCAAACGAAGTTGGTGACCTTCGGCGTCGTGACGAGCATGTGAATGTGCTGTTCGGAACCTCGATAGGCACCGGGACGGACGGTGATGAATCGGAAACGTCCGTTGGAGTCGGTGCGCATGTATCCGAACAGACGCGGATTGTCCTCGGAACCATCGCCCCGGGCGTAGTGTCCTTCAGAGTCGGCGTGGTACGCGTAGACGAGCGCGTCGGCGACCGGGCGCTCGCTCGCGTCGCGCACCAGGCCGGAGATCTTGATCCGCTCGCCCTTTTCAGCATCGGTCACCATACAGATCTCGGACTGCTTCGAATGGTCTCGGATGAGCGTGCGGAACTTCTCCTGAGTGCGAAAGCGATCGAATGCGGGCTCCGTGAGCACGCGGGCTGCGTTCTGGCCGTCGCGGAGCGCCTCGGCGATCGACTCAAGCACGCGTTCGGCGTTCGCCGCAGGATCACGAGCGAGCGTGACCGCGGCTTGGTACGCGGCTTCGCCAGCGACGCTGCCCTGTGGACTGGCGTTTTGCGGCGAGGGCGAAGCGATGGCGAGCAGAGCGGAAGACAGAAGAATCGCGGCGTTCATGATCGGCTCCTTGTGGATGACCTGCGCCTTCGAGTACCTATTCAACAGCCGCGCGAAACGGGGGTTGCGGGGAGATGTCTGCGCGGTGTCGATTCGCTCGCGGAAAGGCTTTTGCGAATTGGCGGCTTTGGCTTGGTCGCTGTGGCTTTGTGGCTTCGGGCGGTTGCACGCCCCGAGGGGCGTCGCGGTCGTGTGGCGAGATGGCTAGTTGAGCTCCGGTCGGATGGCCGTACCAGCCGTTGTCCCTGTTGGGACCGGGGAGCTTGTCTTCGAGAACATTTGCAGCATCGGCGATGGTTCCGGTGGCACCGACCGAGCCGCCTTTGATGTCCGGGATGCCGATGGCGCAGTATTCGCACATTGCTCTCGTCGGATCGTTGATGGTGCGCCAAACGGCGTCGACCGGATGAGCGTCTCGGCCTAAGGCTTCTGACGCAAGTCGCTCACTCGCAGTCGAGACGCCAGATGAGATCGTCGGCGGCCCGGCGATTGAGCGTCTGGGCGATGCCCGGTGGTGTTGGTGTAAAACTGATCGAGGATGTTTCCCCGTGGAAGTTGCCGCGGGGACGTGTCATGATGGATCGTGACTTCCCGCCGGTGGTCGGTGTAGAAGTGCTGAGGCTCCGCTGGATGAGAGAGGATTGGTCACGATGGGCGCTCCGCTGCTTGGAGTCGAGGAGGCGAAGCGGATCGGAGACGGTCTTGGTGTTGATTGGGATCGTGTGAATCCGGAGGAGTTTCGGCTGGGGCTTGAGGTCGAGCTCGAGCACGGCAGCCGCGACCCGCAGACGAATGTGACGAACGACGACCCGGTGATGACCGGCAAGATCGCCTGGGCACATTTGAAGGAGTTTCCGGATTACTACACGCGGCTCAAGCGTTTGGAGTCGGAGGCGGCCATGTTTTGGGCGCTGAGCCGTTGATCTGCGGCGCGCTCCCGGGTGAAAGCCCGGCAGCGCGTCTTCGGTGGGGACAAGTGACTTCCGCCCGCTCGCCGTGGGCGCCCGCGGAACCGCGGGCGCTCACGGCGTTCTCGAAAGGCTCTGTATGCAGTTCCGAGTCTGCGTTTTGACACTGGTGGCGGCGATGGTCATCGGTGGCTGCACAACCGCGCCGCGCAGCGAGGAAGGGCGTTCGGACATCCGCAGCGAGGCGATCACGACGGTCGCGAAGGCGCAGGGGCAGGACTCGACGCTCGCGAACGCGCTGAGCACGGCGAACGGATACGCGGTGTTTCCGACGGTGGGCAAGGGCGCAGTGGGTATCGGAGCGGCGTACGGCAAGGGCGTGCTGTTCGAGCACGGCATTGCGATGGGGTATTGCGATCTGACGCAGGCGTCGATCGGCTTGCAGCTCGGCGGACAGGGGTACTCGGAGATCATCGTGTTCAGCACGCCGGAGGCGCTGGCGAAGTTCAAGACTGGGAACTTGGCTTTTGATGCGCAGGCGACGGCGGTGGCGCTGAAGGCGGGCGCCGGCGCGAACGCGAAGTACGCGGACGGCGTGGCGGTCTTCACGATGGACGAGGCGGGGCTGATGTACGAGGCATCGATCGGCGGGCAGAAGTTCAGCTACCAACCTCTGTAGCAACGACGGGCATCGTGAGTCATCCAATAAGGAGCAGATGCATGCTGTCCTGGGCCTTGACGTTTCTCGTGCTGGCGTTGATCGCTGGGTTGCTTGGGTTCACGGGAATTGCAGGGCAGTCGATGTACATTGCGAAGATTCTGTTCTTCGTGTTCATCGTGCTGTTTGTGGTTGGGTTGATCTATGGAATGGTGACGGGGCGGGGCGTGCCGCGGGCGTGATGATGACGCGATGTGGAGCGGGCTTTAGGAGCGGTTGCTCCGGGACGGGCCCCTCCTCGGCCTTGCTGCGCTCGGCCACTCCTCCCCGCTACGCGGGGAGGAGAGTGAGGGGGCTCGCTTCGATCGCGACGATTATGGCTTTGGCTTCTTGCCTTCGATAGTGAGGTTGGCGCGGCTTGGGTGGCCGAACCAGCCGTTGTCGCCGTTGGGGCCTGGGTACTTCTCTTCGAGGACCTTGGCGACGTCGGCGATGTTGCCCTTGGCATCGACCCAGCCGCCTTCGATGTCGGGGAAGTCGATGCAGCACTTCTCGCACTTCTCGGGGCTGGTGTACTTGATCGGGCACCAGAAGGACTCGACGTTGCGGAGCATCTCGCTGCCGAGGCTCCAGACGCCGGTCATCCAGTCGCAGTAGAGGCACCAGATGAGGTCGTAGCCGACGAGGCCGCTGAACTTTTGGCGGCTGATGTTGATCCACTCGGCGGTGTTGTACTTGGGGAGGCGGACGAGCCAGTGGAGCGGCGGGTAGATGAGGATCTCGGCGAGGCGGACGAGGGTGAAGAGCGGGACGGCGAGGGCGGTCCACCAGACGGCGGCGTGGTTGCGGAACCAGCCGACGCGGCGGTTGAGCGTGCTGACGATGCGGGGGCCCTTGCGGATGCCGGGGTTGAGGGCCTCGTGGAACCAGGACCAGAGGACGAGAGTGGCGGCCTGCGCGGCGATAGAGATGGCAAGGAGCGTGAAGAGACCGGAGATGCTGGAGATCCAGTCCGGCTCGGTGATGCTGGAGCGAGTCCAGACGACGGCGGCGGCGATGTGCGGGCCGTGGCAGAAGTAGAAGACGATGATGTCGAGCAGCGGGGCCTTGGCGCAGGCGTCGCACGCGCGTTGGCCGAAGGGGCCGAGGCGAACGAGGATGTGAAAGAAGATCGCCGAGGCGAGGAGGGCGGCGAGGGTGAGGAGGAAGAAGAGAAGCATTGGTGGCATGGGGGGAGCGTAACAGGTTCCGAGCCGCGGGCTTCAGCCCGCGCGGTCGATGCGTCGGGCCACACGTTCGCGTCGGTACTTCTGCATGCCTTGTGCGCGCGGGCTGAAGCCCGCGGCTCGGAAGGGGAAGGCTCAGCCTCGCTGCACCATGCGGCGGATGGTGTCGGGCGATTCGGGTTGGCCGGTGCGGGTGCTGAGAAGCGTGGCCTGGGCGGTGGTGAGGATGCCGACGTAATCGAGCGGGGGCGGGATGGCGGCGTGGGGATCGAGGAGACGCTCGATGGCGTCGGCGAGGGCGGCGATGCTGTGGGCGGGGCTCTTGGTGGTGCGGCGCTGGCGGGACTCGTCGACCTTTTCGCCCGCGGCGTTCATGAGTTCAAAGCCGTCGTCGTAGATGCGGATGCGGCCGGAGGGGCCGAGCATGGTGACGACGCGGTTCCAGCGACCGGCGTGGTCGGAGGCGACGATGGTCGCGCCGCGGCCGTCGCTGAGGCGGAGCAGCGCGGTGAGGTCGCCGCTGAGGGCGCGGAGCGAGTCGCCGGCGACGGTGTGGACGCCCTGGCCGTGGGCGGGTGAGACGAACTGGGCATCCACGGATTCGGGAACGCCCAGCACGCCGATGGCGAGATCGAGTGCGGAGAAGAGGAGCGAGCCGAGCGAGCCTTCCGCGGGCGTGTTCCACTGCTCGATCGTCAGGGTGCGGATGTAGCCGAACTGCTCGATGATCTCGGCGGCCTCGCGGTAGCGCTTGGACTGGCGGAGATGGGGCAGGAAGCGGACCGGATCAGGGATTGCGACGTCTTCACCGGGGTCGCCGACGCCGGGGGTGTGGAGCGCGAGGGCGGTGGCGGGGATGGGTTCGAGCGAGGCGACTTTGACGCCGCGGGACTTGGCGGCGGCGAGGGCCCGATCGTCGGTGGCGTTGGGCTCGGCGCCGAAGTCGCCGGGGTCGAGGAGCAGGACGAGCTTGGCGCTGGTTTCGGCGAGCGCGGAGCGCAGATCGTCGATGGCATCGGCGTTCAGTGCGGCGGCAAGTTCGCCGGAGCGGCCGCGGACGGGCGAGCCGACGTGTTCGACGACGAGGCCGCAGAGCTCGCAGAGTTCGTGCGCGAGCGGAAGCTGGTCGGGCCGGAGCCAGAGGACGACGGACTTGTTCTGGTCGCGTTTCTGAGCCACCGGGTACATCCTAACGCATCGGGGCCGGGGCGGGAGGGCCGTTGGTGTCGGCTCGGCGGAGGTCAGGCGTGGGCGGCGACACCGGCGGCGATCGCCGGGGCCCGACCGGGCCGCACGCCGTCCGTGCGCCAGACACCGACCCAGTGTTCGGGTGCGGTCTCGATGAGGGCGTAGTCGGACGCGGAGTCGTCGGTGCGGCGGACAGAGACGGGGGTTTCGTGCCAGGGCCACCAGGCGGAGAGCACATCGGAGCCGGCTTCGATCGTCATGGCGGTGCGATCGTCCATGACCTCGCGGATGGTGGCGAGGCGTGCGGCCCGGTTGCCCGGCCGGGGGATGCAGGCGAGCAGGGCGCGGGTGTAAGGATGGCGCGGCGTCGCGAAGACGGCATCGACCCGGGCGTACTCGACGACGCGACCGGCGTACATCACGCAGACGACGTCGGCGGCCTGCGCGACGACGCCCATGTCGTGGGTGATGAGCATCACGCTGAGGCGGTGTGACGCTCGCAGGGCCGAGAGCAGGTCGAGAATCTGGGCCTGGATGGTGACGTCGAGCGCGGTGGTGGGTTCATCGGCGAGCAGTAAGCGGGGCTTGCAGGCGAGGGCCATGGCGATCATGACGCGCTGACGCATGCCGCCGGAGAACTGGTGCGGGTACTGGTCGAGGCGCTGGCGTGGATTGGTGATGCCGACCTCGTCCATGGCGGCAACCGCGATCTCTCGGGCCTGAGCGCTCGTGGCGCTCTGGTGCAAACGGATGGCCTCGGTGATCTGTTCCCCGACCGTGAACACAGGGTTGAGGCTGGTCATCGGCTCCTGGAAGATCATCGCGATCTCGCGGCCGCGGATGGATCGGAGCGTGCGTTCGTCGAGTTGCAGCAGATCGCGGTCGGGTGTGCTGCCGTTTCCTGCGAGAAAGATGCTGCCGCGGTCGATGCGGGAGGGCGGCGAAGGGATGAGCCGCATTGTGGTGAGCGCGGTGACCGACTTGCCGCAACCGGACTCCCCCACCACCGCGAGGGTCTGGCCGGGGTACATCGTCATCGACACGCTATCGACGGCGCGGAGACGGGGGCCGCCGCGGTTGTCGAAGCTGACCGCAAGGTCACGGACGGTGAGAACCGGCGTGCGTTCGGCGCTCGGCGTCGTGGCGTTGCTCATGCCCGGGCCCTCTTGGGGTCGAGGGCTTCGCGGATGCCTTCGCCGACGAAGTTGAGCGCGAGCAGCGTGATGCCCAGCGCGAGGCAGGGGAAGAGCAAGAGCCACCAGTGCGACTGGAACGGGTTCAGCTCGGGCAGGCCTTCGGCGGCGAGGTTGCCCCACGACGGGAGCGGCGGCTTGACGCCGATACCAAGGAAGCTGAGGAAGCTCTCCTGCAGGATCGCCTGCGGCACGGTGAGGGCCGCGTAGACGGTGATCGGGCCGACGAGGTTTGGAAGCAGATGCACGAAGATGATGCGGCGGCGGGAGGCGCCGATGGCGCGGGCGCTCTCGACGAAGGGGAGTTGCTTGAGCGAGAGGACCTGGCCGCGGATGACGCGGGCCATGGTGAGCCAGGAGACGCCGCCGATGGCGATGAGCAGCACCCCGAGATCGAGGATGGTGCGACCGGTGGGCGAGATCTGCCGGGGCGGGATGGCGGCGAGGGCCTGGGATTCGAGCGTGGCTTTCGCGGCCGCGTCGGGCGGCGTTGTGCCGCCGCGTTCGGCGATCTTCTCGGCGATCCAGGCGGCGCGGGCGCCTTCGCGGCTGATGTACTCGGCGAGGACGGAATCGGCCGCGACGGCGAGGAGCACGACGAGCAGGACGTAGGGCAGGCCGTAGAGAATGTCGACGATGCGCATCATGACGGCATCGACGCGCCCGCCGATGAAGCCGCTGATGGTGCCGTAGGCGGTGCCGATGACGACGCTCAGGAACGCCGCCGCGAGGCCGATGGCGAGCGACACGCCGCCGCCGGCGAGCAGGCGGATGAACAGGCTGCGCCCGAGTGCATCCGAGCCGAGAAGGAACGACTCCTTCGCGTCCGCGGCGGCGCCGCTCCCCGGTGGGTCGGCGACACGCGGCGGCTCGGGGTGACGATCGCCCCCCCACCACGCGTGCACAAACGATGGCGGGGTGCGGGCGTTGGCGATTTCGCCGGCGTTGTAGCGCGGGATGGGCACGCCGCTGGAGTTCGACGCGCCGAGCGTCCACGGCAGCGTGAGGAGACAGGCGGCGGCGATGACGGCGAGGACGGCGATGCCGAGGATGCCGGCGAGGCTGCGGGTGAGCGGGTTGTCACGCGTGCGCGGCGGGGCCATGATCGCCAGAACGCTGGGCTCGCGATGATCGGTGGTGCGGGATGTCGGGGCCGCGGCGGACATGCGTGTGCAAGATAGCGTGGGAAGGGAAGGGACGGCGCACAGATTGGGGACATTCGGTCTCGCCCGGTCGCGGCCGACTTCTCGCCGTGCTGCCCAAGGGCACAGCCGATTGCTCCAAACTCAACTCTTCCGACGTGTCAATAAAAGAACCGCACCGATGATCGCACCAAGGGCGGCCGCGGCCGAGCCGCCGATAATGGAAATGGACGGCCCCATCCATTCGAGGCCGCAGAGGACATAGCCGGAAACAACACGAACCGGTCGGCCCGCCATGGCCGGGGCGGGGCTGACGACCTCGATCGAGACCGGATACTCACCCAAGGGAAACGGCCGAGCGTCTGCGATGGTCAGGTCGGCAGATGGCGCATCCCACATGAGCCGGGCCGGGTACGCCCCGGCCATCAGTTCTTCTCCAAGCTGATCGTGAACCAACACCGTCAGGTTGAGGCCCTTGAGCAAGGCTTCAACGTCTTCTCCTTCTCGAATGTCTGGTACCAAGCGAATGTACTGCCGACATGAAAACGCGGCGGACTGTCGCAGTGTCGCTTTGTGATGCCCGATCGCGCTGACATCGATGCGGGCATCAAGGACTTCGGCCGCCTGAGCGGCGAAGCACGCCGAGCGCTGACGGATACCCGATGGCAAGGCGAGAAGGCCCAACACGATGAACGCTGCGCTGACAACTGCGAGCCCCGCTCGCACGACGAGCCGCGCTGACTCGACCCACTCTGACGATGGACTGCTGGTGCTCATCGAGTGGTTCCGCCGGACTGCGGAATCTTCGAGCCGACAGAATCAGGGTGACAGGATTCGAACCTGCGACCTTGTGGACCCAAACCACACGCTCTACCAAGCTGAGCTACACCCTGGTCGGAGCAATCGTAGCGACAGAACGGGCGCGAGAGGTGGCGAGCGACGGCCGGAGAATGAAATCGGGGCCGCGTGGGCGGCCCCGATGGGTGGAACGTGGGCTGGCCGCGTGAACTCAGAGCGGCAGTTCGACCATCGCCACGATGCGGGGCTTCTGGCCGGGGCGGGTGACGTTGGAGCGGTCGATCAGCATGAGGAACCGGCGTTCGATGGAGGGGACCATCGGCTGGTCGTCGGCGAGATCGGCGACATCGCTCCGGGCGTAGCCGCGGATGACGAACCACGCGGCGTACATGTCGCTTCGGACGGTGACGCTGCCGGCGAGGGCGGCGAGGACCTTGAGACGGTCCTGCTGGGTGTTGGGGAACTGGAGAGGCTTGGCGCCGGTGACGGTGCCGTTGGCGTCGGCGGTGAGCTCGAGGATGTTGTCGACGCCGAGGATGTTGGTGCCGGTGGCGGTCGCGCCGGTCTCCTGATGGCCCAGGAAGTCGATGTTGATGGGCTGGTCGCGACCTTCGGCCTGAGCGCCGAGGGCGGCGGGCGTGACTTGGACGCTGCGGAGAGCGAGCAGTTCGGCGAGGCTGCGGAAGCCGGCCTCCTCACGGATGCCGACGATGCCGCTGGTCCAGTAGCGGGCGCCGACGTACTGAGCGGGCAGGTTGGTGGGATCGCCGATCGCGGCGCTGTTTGGCGCCTGGCGCTGGAGGCCGGTCAGCACGCTCGGGCTGCTGCGATCGATGAAGGGGGCGAACCACGAGTAGAAGGGCGTCGGGGTGGCCGCGAGGTTGCCGGGGTCACGGGCGCCGGGGCGGAGTTCGACGGCGATCTTGTCGCGGTAGCTTTCGATCATGGCCGCGAAGTCGCTGCGCTGGGCGGCGATGTCGGCGGTCTCTCCCCGCACCGCGGGCCAGAGGGTGGGCTTGGATGCGTTGTCGCTGGAGGAGGCTTCGTCCTGCGCCGGGGAGGCGAGGGGGAGCACGCGGAGGACGGGGATCGGCGCGGTGTTGATGTTGACCAGGCCCGCGGTGGACGCGGTGAGACCTGCGAAGCGGTCGGGCGCGGTGCGGAACATGGTGAGGATGTTGCCGGCGATCGGCGCACCGCTGCCGGTGGGAACGGCGCGGTCGGACGCGTCGAAGCGGACCGAGGCGAAGTCGTCGAGACGCAGGTAGCCGGCGTCGTAGATGAGCTTGGGGGTGCCGGCGGTGGTGAAGCGATCAAAGTAGTAGAAGTCGAGCGGGCCGAAGTTGTTGCCCGCGGCCTGCCAGTCGGTGGGCGCGGTCGGACGGTTGGTGTAGCCCATCGCCATGGCGAGCGCCTCGGCGGTGGTGGTCCAGCGCTTCAACTGGTTGGTCTGGGGGGAGCCGGACTGGTCGAGCGGGGCCTCGTAGGGTCCGACGGCGAGGACGCCGAGGAAATCGACGGGGCGGGCCTGATACACCTTCTTGGCGGCGCCGCTGGCGTGGGAGCGGTAGCCCAAGCCGTTGCTGGCGAGTTCGCGACGGAGGGTGTCGAAGGGGGTGCTGGCGAGATTTGCCTTGATCGACGTCCCGGACTCGCCGGCACGCTTGGTCAGATCGGGGAAAATCGGGGCGAGGCTGTTCCAGTTCCTCGTGGTGAATGCCGCGAAGCGTCCGGTGAACGTCGAGCTGTTGACGGCATCCGTGAGAAGCGAGCTCGTCAGCTTGAGCGGCGCCGTGCCCCGATTGGGGTCGGGCAGCATCTCGGTCGTGTACCACGAGGCGTCGTCCTTGGGATCGATCGCCCACGCCGGCAACTGACCTGGCTTGAGATCGGCGCCGCTGGGGTCGTTGGGCCGGCGCACGAAGCTGACGAGCGCGACCGTCAGACGGGTGTTGTAGTCGACTTCAGGATCGGTGCCGAACCGTCGGGGTCCGTTCGACGCGAGCGAAGCTTCACGCTGAATGAACCGCTGAAGATCCGGATTCGTCGTCAGTCCGGTCACCCGGTTTGCGATCACGGGCGGCTGGTTGGGCTGCGGCGTTGAGCCCTGCAGCGTCTGATCCCATATCACGCGGCCCTCGGGACGAATGCGATCGCAGAGCCGGTCGTTCGTCACCGTGTTGGGTGTTGCACCGCTGTCGTTGAGAATCGAACCGCTGTCCATGCGGATCGCGCGATAGATCGCCACAGTTGTGTCTTCTTCGTCGGCGGGCGGCACCAGAACGCCTGTTGCTTCCGCGTCGAGCGAGAATCGAGCGGGCGACGCGGTCGGTGTCGATGAACCGAAGGTCGCCGCATCCGCGCGGAGCATCTGAATCCGACGGAACGACGTCGCCTGAATCGGGCCCAGCTGACTTGTGAGCCAATCCTCGAGGAACTGCGGCGAAGTCTGCTGACCGACCGCTGTGATGTCGGAGGGGTTCAGACGATCTCGAACGATGCGGCGGCGATCTCGGCTCAGTGCGTAGAAGACGATCGTTTCACCCGGCTGGATGATCACCGGCTTGACGGTGTACTCGCCGGTGTAAGCATCTCCCGCCGCGGACTTGACCTCATCGACCTCGGCGAGCACATAGAACTTCGAGTTCGCCTGGTCGCCGATCCGGAGGTAGAAGAAATCCTCCTTGTCGTTGGCAACGGCCTGCGTGCCTTGCACCTGGAAACGCGTTGTGCCGTCGAAGCCGCCTGCCAGTTGAATCGGGCTGGGATGCGGGTTGTGTACCTGGACGGCGACCAGCCGGAAGAGGAAGTCGGGGTTGTTGTCGACCATCCGCCCGTTGATGGTGATCTCCGGCCATTGCGTTCCGCGAGGATTCGGAACGTTCTCGGTATCGGCATTCGCAAAGTCGGCGACGAGCGTCTGCGTCGGAGAAACGTCTCGGAAGACGCTGTAGGTGGCAGCCGCCACAAGGAACGGATGCGCATCCCCCGTGCCGTAGATGTTGACGGCGGGGACCGGGGCGTCGTTGACGTTGGTGCCGGTGGCGAGCGGGACGCGGTTGACGGCGTCGGTTGCCGTGGAGCCGCGGCTGGCTTGCGGGCGGGCGAGGTTGAACTGGTTGCCCAGCCACCACGCGGGGAAGTGCTGGCGCCAGGACTCGAACGCGGCGTTGGCGGTGTCGAGGGGCAGGCGTCCGGCGGCGTCGATCTGCACGGTCTCATCGAGGACCAGCGTGTACGGGCGGCCGCGGGTGTCGTCGGTGGATTCCTTGGCGCCGCTGTCGAAGTTGGCGGCGAGGTGGGCGGCGGTGAGCAGCGCGGTCATCGGGCCCTGATGGCCGTAGAAGAGGCCGCGGAGGGACTTGGCGGACGCGTTGGTGTCGGCACCCCAGGCGAGATGGAGCTGCGAATCGCGGGTCGCCCCGGCGGGGAGGCCGGGCATGAGGGCGGCGGCGAGACCCTTGAAGATGTTGGGGGCGCCGGCGTTGTCGGTGAGCTGGAAGGAGAGTTCGCTGGACGAGAGCGAGGCGGGGCGATCGGGGTTGAACGCGGCGGCGACGGATGAGCCGTTGATGGTGGAGACGATCGGGCGTGCGCCGCTCATGGTGGTGAGGTACTGGCGGACGTCGGTGAAGGCCTTGAGCATCGACGCCTCGGTGGGGATGCCGTTGGCGCCGGCGAGGACTTCGCGCTCGAGTTCGATGCCGCGGTTCTCGCGGAGCGGGCTGAAGGTAATGGCGAGGGTGGTGGGCGTCGGAGCGGTGTTGAACTCGGTGATGGCGCGGCCGCCGGCGGCGGCTTCGAGCACGGAGGTGACGCGCGGGTCGTTGGATCCGCGGTAGGTCAGCAGTTCGATCAGGGCGTCGCTGCGGAAGCCAAGACCGAAGTCGAAGCCGGCGTCGGGGCGGTAGGTGCCGTCGGGCGCGGCGCGGTAGACGGGGCGGTCGAGCGGGCCGGCGTTGCTGGCGAAGGACTCCCAACGGAAGTTGGGCTGGCCGAGCGGACGGGCGGCGATGCTGAGAGGGGCGATCGCGAAGTTGCTGAAGCGGCCGGGGGCGCGGCCGAGGGTGACCGCGGCGCGGATGGAGCGGTAGGCGCCCAGGCCGAGATTGATGTCGTTGCCGATAGCGGGCGCGGTGCCGATGATGCCGGGGATGTTGTCCTCGGTGTCGCGACGGCTGCTGTAGAGCGAATAGTCCTGGACGCTCTGGCTGGTGGCGATCGGCTGGCGGAGGGCGGTGTATCCGCCCCGGTACTCGCGGCTGACCGGTGCGCCGTTGGAGGGATTGATGTCGGCGATGGCGAGGGCGTCGGTGTCGAGGATCGGCGCGGGCGGGGAGCCGGCGCCGGCGGGCGCCTTGGCGAGGATGGCTTCGCGGAAGTCCCGCAGGGTGAGGAGGCGGCGCAGATCGACTTCGGCGGGCGAGCGGCCGAGGACCTGGGTGCCGACCTGCCACTTGCTGGTGTCGTCGAAGACGAGCGTGCCGCGTTCGTCGGTGAGCGTCCTGGGGTCGTTGGGGTTGGCGTCGAGGTCGGTGGCGACGTTGACGTTGACGAGCGACGAGAGGTCGATGATGCGGGCGGCGAAGACCCAGCGGTAGTTGGGATCGGTGGGGACGATGGTGCGCCAGGTGGTGGGCGAGACGGCGCTGCCACCGACTCGTGCATCGACCATTTCGAACCAGCGGGAGTCGAGCCAACCGTCGCCGTCGGCGTCGGCCCACTGGTTGGGCGGATAGGCGGGATCGTCGGGACGGGCGATGGGGGCGGGGAAGGGGCCCTTGGCGGGGCGGAAGGCGCCGGCCTGCCAAGAGTCGAAGAACGCGGGCCTGGTGGATCCGTCGACGCTTTCACCCCAGAGGGTGTTGCGGGCGGCGTTGCGGTTGACGGGGTTCACGAGGGTCAGGCCGCTGCTCATGCGCTGGCCCTGAAACCCGGGCCCGGAGCCTGGCTGGGCGTCGAAGTTGTTGCGGAGGTTGACGAGATTGACGAAGCGGCCGTCGGGGGCGATGTTGGAGATGTGGAGCCAGTCGGCGCGATTGCTGAAGAGCTTGTCGGTGTTGGTGGGAACGTTGCTCTGCGGCGCGAAGTTGATCCAGGTCGGCGTGGTGGAGGCGAGCCAGGGGTCGTCGCCGACGCCGAAGGGTCGGAAGTACCGGTCGTTGGTGGAGTCGGTGACGTTGGAGTCGCTCGACCAGTCGGTGCGCGGCGCGTCCCAGGCCTCGCGGGAGTAGAGGTTGTCGACGGGGAGGGAGATGGGCGCGGCGAACTTCGTGTGCGCGTTCTCGCGCACGCTGGCGAAGACGTCGTCGGCGAGCACCTGGCCCACGTAGTCGGCGAAGATGTCCACGATCTCGTTGGAGCGGTTGCGGCGGACGACGGCGGTGCTGGTGCGGCGGTCGGAGTTTCCGACGGCGACGTAGACGATCATGATGATCGAGAGCATCGCCAGCGTGCCGACGACGAGGACCAGGAACGTGCCGCGGCGACGGGAGCGGAGCATGCCCTGCAGTCCCGAGCCGAGACGTGCGAGCGGATTGGCGTGCTTGTGTGGGGCGGTGTTCATACGTCCTGCCTGTGTTGAAGCGACGTCGGGGAGCGTGAAGCGGTCAGAGATCGGTTCGTGCGAGGGACCTGCCGGTTGCGGGAGAGGAAACGGGTGACGCGCTCAGGGCTTGGGTTCGGGTGGGAGGTTGAAGATGTACTGGAAGGTCTGCTCGATCGAGGGGTCGTTGGCGTCGGCGAGGGTGAAGGTGACGCGGAGCATCTTGGGCCACGGCCAGGGCATGGCGGCCTCGCCGTCGGCGGGCACGAACGACGGATCGATGTAGCCGAAGTAGGAGAGGAGGGAGGACTGCTCGTCGGGGTGCTGATCGACGGGATAGCGCTTGGCGCCGCCGTGGATCAGCCAGGTGGAGGGCGTGTATCCCTGGACCGCGGAGCTGAGGTTGTTCATGCCGGCGAAGGGCTGGTACGCCGGCGAGAGGGCGCGGCTGGCGACGTCGCGCTGGGGGTTGGCGGGGTCCTGGTTGTTGGGGTTGTAGTGGAAGACGCCCAGACGGTTCTCGGGTCCGCCGACGGAATCGGCGTAGGGGTTGCGGGTGCCGCCGTACCAGACGGTCTGGCGGGAGACGTCGATCGTCTTGGTGCCGTTGGGCGGGTTGTTGGGATCGGCGACGACGATCTGGGTGTTGTCGGGATAGACCTGACCGAAGGACCATTCGACGATGAACTCGGTGCAGCGCGGCGCGACGGCGGAGGTACCGAGCGTGAGCAGATCGACGCGCTGGGAGTCGATAGCGCGGAGCAGGGAATCGCCGGTGATGAAGCTGGAGTCGAGCGTGCCGCGGAGGTCGGGCGGGGTGTCCTCGTAGCGGATGCGGGAGCCGAGCTTGTACATGGAGTCGTCGGCGGAGGTGCTCGACCATTCGAGGGTGGGCGAGGTGGGCGTGGGTCCGGCGACGGTCGGGAAGACGTTGGCCATCCACGCCTGCATGCGGATCATGGGTGCCTCGACGCCTCGGGCGATGACGGGCGGGAGGGTTTGGACGGTGGAGTAGTTCCGGAAGGCGGGATCGGTGGTGCCGCCGCCGGTGGTGGTGTTGAGGGAGGGGTTGTTGACCTTGGGGATGCCGGTCTCGAGATATCCGACGCTGGGCGACTCCTGTCGGTAAACCTTGCCGTAGCTGGTGACTTCGGAGGGATCCAGGAGCGAGCCGTTGATGACCAGACGGAGTTCGGAGAGGTCGGTGGCGGCGATGTCAACGACACCGGAGGCGAACTGGACCTTGTCGGTGTCGATGCTGCTGGTGGAATCTCCGATGATGTCGCGGGGCGTCCAGAACATCGCGAAGTTGCGGTTGGCGGCGTTGGTGGCGCGGCCGAGCGGGTGGGCGCCGGCGATGACGCGGAAGATGCTGTTGGTGGCGGGTTGACCGGCGATCTGGAAGACGCTGTCGGAAGCGAGGCGGCGCAGAAAATCATCGGCGCCGACGACCTTGGAGTAGTTGTCGTAGTACTTGGCCCGGGGCACGCCGGCGGGATAATCGGAGCCGGCGGTCACGGAGGGTGTGGCGAGCAGGGTGGCGTGGCGCAGGAGCGTCCATTCCCAGGCGTGCTCGTTGGGGCTGGGAACGGCCTGCGTGGACTTCATTCCGAGTGGCCACGCTTGGACGACGGGCGGGTTCAGTTCGTTGATCCAGAGGAAGCGGCCGCGGAACTCGGGGGTGTAGTAGTTGTTGTACTGCGGGGAGGAGCGGTCCCACTGGGTGGCGTTGAAGGGTGTGGCCTTCATGCCGTGGCCGTAGTAGATGCGGGCGGCCCGAGCCGTGGCGGTCCGTCCGGGGATGAGATCGCTTCGGCCGGTGCGGAACTCGCCATTGGAGAAGAACATGAGTTCGTCGATGCGGCGTGCGCGCTGGAGCGCCGCGGGCTGGCCGGGGTAGGCGGGGACCTTGAGGATGCTCGGGCGGCGCAGGTAGGCGGAAGGCCCGCCGGGCGGCACGGGGTAGGAGTTGGTGAACTGGTGGCGCATGACGAGGATGCCGTCGCGGGTCATGCGGGCGACGTCCTCGCGGAGCTGGGATTCAAAGACGGCGGCCTGCTGGGTGAGCGCGCTGAGACGCTTGCCGGTGGTCACGGTGCGACCGACGGTCTGGAACACGGCGGCGAGACCAACCGAGATGACCGCGACGGCACCGACGGCGACGAGCATCTCCGAGAGCGTGAAGGCGCGGCCTGCAGCCCTGGTGAGCGAGCGGGCGGCGGATGATGCTGGACGGGGGCTCATGACGACTTCTCCGGACAGGTTGGTCGGGCGTTTACTGACGGATCGTGATGACCTCGACGGTGGCCGGGATCACGGGCGACACCAGGAACTCCTGGACCTTGGCGCCGGTCTCGCCGTTGATCATCTTGACCGTCTGACCGGCGAACGGGGGCGCGACCACGACGCTGCGTGCCGGGTCGTACCCCGCGTCCCGCTCGTCGGGCACGGCGACAACGGTGTAGATGTTGCCGTCGATGTCCACGATCTGCTGCCCGAGCTGGCGGATGGCCGCCAGCGTGGCGGGGGCCGTGCCGGTGCTGAACTCGAGGACGTTGAAGGGAGCGGCGTCGATGCGGAATCGCTGTCTCGCTCCGGTGGGCACGGCGACGACGGGCAGTGCGTACGACCCGCGTCCGTCGAAGGTGGGGAAGCCGTTGTTGTCCACGGCGATGGCAACCGACGAGCCGGAGGCGATGACATCGGTGAGCGTGGAGTTGGTCGGGACGCGGATCCCCGGATCGATACGGCGCACGAAGATGACGACCCGCATCGGGCTGAACTCGGGCGGGATCAGTGCGTCGGCCGAGGACGTGAGCAGCGGCACCGCGTCCCAGACATACTGCGGGGTGACGCCGGGCCCCTGGGGGAGGAGGCGATCGCTGGTGTACAGCACGACCTCGGGATTCGACGGCGTGCCGGAGGAACCCAGGAACCGCAGCGACCCGGGCTCGCCGACTTTCTGACCGATCTTGTCCACGGTGCCGTAGATGCGGAGGCGTTCGGGGACGCTGGTGCCGCCGAGCACATCGCTCCAAAGGCTCTGGAAGCCGGGGTTGCCTCGCGCGGCCGCGTGGAGCTCTCTGGAGAAGGCGGCCCAGCCGCGGAGTCCGGACGGGTCGTTGAGCACGGTGTGCCCGCGGAGAACGGCGCCGGCGCCGCTGGCGGCGGAGACACCGAGCACAACGTCCTGGGCCTGTCGCTGCTGCTTGACCACGAGCGGGAAGACCGAGGCAAGGCCGAGCAGGCCGAGGCCGAGGATGAGAACGCCCAGGAGCACCTCGATGAGGGTGAAGGCGCGGGTTGGTGGCGAGGCGGTGGTCACGGCTTGACCTCCTTGGGATTGCCGAGATAGGTGTCCATGACGAAGATGCGTACGTCGGCATCGACGGCGCGGGCTCCGTCGGAGCCGCTGAGACCGGTGTAGACGTCACGGGCCTTGAGGGCGCCGATCATGAAGCTGTTGATCCGAACCTGAACCTGCTCGGACTGAGTGAAGTCGGCGCCGGCGGCGTTGATGGCGGTCCCCGGGCGCCAGAGGGTGACGTCGATGTTCGGCGCCTTGGGAACCTCGCCGGCGGAGCCGACGGCGGCGCGGAGCGTCGGGGTCGTTCCGTAGATGGTTCCCGTGACACGGTTCAAACCGCTGGCGCCGAGGGTCGCGGCCATGCGGCTCTCCTCGTAGAGACCCAGGATGGCGACGGCGTTGACGGTGACGCAGTCGGTGCTGCGAGCGCCGATGAGCGCGGAGGCCTGATCGGGCGGGAGGGCGAGGACGCTGCGGGCCCAGGCGGTGAGGTTGTCGGCGCGATCGACGCGTCGCCAATCGGTCGGACCGAGGGCGGGATTGATGTTGGGCAGCGCGCCCGGATAGGTCGTTGTGTCGATGCGACCGCGCGGCAGGAGCACGACGCTGGGGACAAAGGTCGCGCCGAGCATGCGTCCGGTGCCGCGCTGGAAGCGGACCATGAATGTCTGGCGGTAGTCGCCCTGCTCGGCCCTGGTCGCGTCGAAGAACGCGTTCTCCGGGAAGATCCAGTTGCCGCGGCTCGGGCCGGCGACGAGCGGGTCGGTGCCGATGTTGAGGTTCCGGTTGCCGACCACGGTTCCGGAGAAATTCTCGTAGTACCAGCCGTTCTGGACGACGGGCTGGCCGTTGATATCACGATCGCTGGAGTTGTAGATTGTGCCGGGGGGCGCGAACCCGCGGACCATCCATCCCTGCGGGAGTTGCACGGCCTCGACGAGCGAGGTGGGAACAAAGACCTCGCGGTAGACCTTGGGGTTGGTGGGATTGGTGTAGGGAAGGCCGGGATCCTGGCCGTCGAGAAGGGTGCCGACCTGCACGCAGGGGACGATGACCAGTCGACCGCCGGGCTCGAAGGTAAAGACGGCGGCGGTATCGCCGCTGGAGTTGCGGATGGCGAGATCGCGGGCGGCGTTCAGAGCGAGCCGAAGCTGGCTCTCGGCGAGCGAGGAGGTGGAGCTGTAGATGACGTTCCGGATGAGCGGGACGCCGGCGGCGGCCATGACCGCGATGATGGCGACGACGATCAGCAGTTCCAGCAGGGTGAACGCGATCGAGCGGCGGACGCGATGGGGCGAGCGTGTGTTCACCGGCCGACCTCCACGATGTTGTCGCGACGGGCGGTCTCGCGGGTGCGGGCGTTGTACTGCGTGCCCTTGGGGACGCCCAGCGCCCCCTGCATGGTGAAGAGGGCCTCGTCGTCGCGGGCTTCCATGGGCATGTCGCCGTAGTAGGTGTCGGGACCTGCGGAGAGGATGGCAAACTCGGCGCCGCGAATCTCTGCGTTCTCGCGCGGGTTGCCGAGGATCGAGGGGACGTTGAGCTTGTCCACTTCGTCTTCGGGCGCGTCGGCGGGCGTCGGGAGATAGAAATCCCACTTGTTCACGGTGCCCTGTGCGGCGATGTCCGCGGCGGAGCGGGGTTCCCAGCGGTAGTAGCGGTACGGCTTACCGTTGGGCGCGATGAGTCGGTAGCGGAAGGGATACGCGGGTTCACCGGCGACGCGCGGCTCGAGCGAGACGTCGAGTCGCGGGGCGTTGCGCGACACATCGATGTAGGGGGTGTACACCCGCGCGGGCGAGCCGCTCGCGATGCGTGTGGACCGGGTGTTGGTCATGCCGGGTCGGGAGAAGGTGCCGTCGGCACTGGGCGCGAGCATGCCTGGGCCGTCGAATCCGTCCACCGCCGCCGGGAGCGCGCCGATGAGGTAGTAGGCCAGCGAGTACTCGCTGAATCGGCGGTCGGCGAAGTAGCGCCCGTCGAGGGTGGAGCCGGGGTTGAGACGACCGTCGGCGGTCATCGGCCGGCCGTTCCAGAAGCCCTTGAGGAAGGTGTTGCCGCCGGGGAAGCCGGTAGTGACGGAGGGGTTGTAGAACGCGGACGCGACGGTGCCGCCGTAGGTGTTGATGACGCCGGTGCCGGTGATGGGCTTGACGGCGGTGGTGGCGAGCAGCCGCTCTTCGTCGTGCAGGACCAGGGGAGGCAGGAAGCCGAACTCCTGCCGGAACTGCTCGACGCCGAGCTTGATGGAAGCCGCCGACTGCTTCTCGCCCGCGCCGCGGGCGGTGCGGAGCACGCGGCCGAAGCCGACCGCGGCGAGGCTGATGAGCAGGGCGATGATCGCGATCGAGACGAGCAGCTCGATGAGCGTGAACGCGGGTTTGTGGGTGATCGGTGTTCGCACCGGGGTCTCCTGCTGGGTGCGGGTCACTTACTTGCCGCCCTGCAGCGACTGGATCATGCTGACCAGCGGCAGGAACATGGCGACGACGATGGTGCCGACGATGCCGCCGAGGACAACGACCATGAGCGGTTCGAGAAGGCTGACGAGCGAGGCGACGGCGACATCGACCTCTTCGTCGTAGTTGTCGGCGATCTTCAGGAGCATTTTGTCCATCTCGCCGGTCTCTTCGCCGACGTCGATCATGTTGACGACGATGGAATCGCAGGTTTTGCTCTCGCGCAGCGGGGTGGCGAAGCTCTCGCCTTCGCGGATGGAGTCGTGCACCTTGAGCAGGGCCTTTTCGTAGACGTAGTTACCGCTGGTCTCGCCGGTGATCTTGATGGCCTCGAGGATGGGCACGCCCGCGCCGATGAGGGTGCCGAGAGTTCTGGTGAAGCGGGCGATGGCGGTCTTGCGGAGCATGGAGCCGAAGATGGGGAGGCGCAGCAGGCACCAGTCGGTGATCGCTTTGCCGGGTCCGCTGGCGCGGATGAGCTTCCAGGCGAAGAAGATGATGATCGGGGAGGGCAGGATGATGAGGGCGCCCGGGATCTGCTGACCGGGCATGGAGCCGGCGACCCACCGGCTGGACTCCATGAGGATCATGGTGAGGGCGGGGAGCTTGACGCCGAAGTCCTTGAAGATCTCCTCGAACTTCGGGATGATGAACCACATGATGAAGGTGAGGATGAGCACGGCGATGATGACGACGACGATGGGGTAGACCATCGCGCCCTTGATCTTGCGCTTGAGGCGCTCGGCCTTTTCCATGAACTCGGCGAGGCGCTGGAGGATCAGGTCGAGCACGCCGCCGATCTCTCCGGCGTTCACCATCTTGGTGTAGAGCTTGTCGAAGGCCTTGGGGAACTTGGCCATCGCCTCGGAGAGCGACGAGCCGCCCTCGACTTCTTCACAGACACCCATGAGGACGTTCTTGAGGGCGCCGGGCTTTTGCTGCTGTTCCAGGATCTGGAGCGAGCGCAGCAGGGGGAGGCCGGCGTCCTGGAGCGTGGAGAGCTGGCGGGTGAAGGTGGTGAGCTGCTTCTGCTTCACGCGGCCGAAGCTGAACCCGCCGCCCCTCTTCTTGGGCTTGGCGGTCTTCTTGGCGGCGTCTTTCTTGCTCGCCTTCTGCTCGGCGACGGTGGTTGGGAAGAGTCGCTGGCTCTTGATGCGAGCGATCGCTTCTTCCTTGTTCGTCGCCTCGATGGTGCCCTTGGTGGGCTTTCCGGCGTCGTTCATCGCTTCGTAGGCAAAGGTGGGCATGGGAAAGGCTCCGAAGAAATCTCAAGGCCAAGGGGCTGTTTCAGATCTCAAATCTCAAATCTCAAATCTCAGATCCCAGACGCGACGTCGCATCACTCGTCCGCCAGCGTCTCGCGGACGACCTCGTCGATGGTGGTCACGCCGTCGTAGATCGACATCAGGCCCGACTCGCGCAGCACGCGCATGCCGCGTTTGCGGGCGTGGTGCTTGAGCAGCGCGGTGCTGGCGTTCTTCATGATCATCTCGCGGGCCTCGTCGTCGAGGGTCATGATCTCGTAGAGCGCCTGGCGGCCCTTGTAACCGGAGCCGTTGCAGCGGTCGCAGCCCTTGCCGCGGGCGAAGCGGCGGTTGCGCACGTCCTCGGGCCTGAGCGAGAGCTCCATGAGTTCCTCTTCGGTCGGCGTGTAGAACTCCTTGCAGTTCGCGCAGACCTTTCGGACGAGGCGCTGGGCCACGACGCCCTCGAGCGTCGCGGTGAGAAGGAACGACTCGAGGCCCAGGTCGAGCATGCGGACGACCGAGCTCGGGGCGTCGTTGGTGTGCAGCGTGCTGAGCACCAGGTGGCCGGTCAGCGATGCCTGCACGGCGATCTGCGCCGTCTCGAGGTCGCGGATCTCGCCGACGAGGATGACGTCCGGGTCCTGACGCAGGAACGAGCGGAGCAGCTTGGCGAAGGTCGTGCCGGTCTCGTTGTTCACCTGGCACTGGCACAGGCCGTCGATGTCGTACTCCACCGGGTCCTCGGCGGTGAGGATCTTGGTCTCGATGTCGTTGAGCTCCGCCAGAGCGGCGTAGAGCGTTGTCGTCTTGCCCGAGCCGGTGGGCCCGGTGACAACCACGATGCCGTTGGGCTTGCGGATCAGACGCCGGAAGGTGGTCATGTCGTCGTCGCGCAGGCCCAGGCGGTCCAGCGACAGCTCCACGTTGCTGCGGTCGAGCACGCGCATGACGACGCTCTCGCCCCACATCGTCGGCAGCACGGCGACGCGCAGGTCTACCGGGTTGCCGCTGATGGTCAGCTCGATGCGTCCGTCCTGCGGCAGGCGGCGTTCGGCGATGTCGAGGTTTGCCATGACCTTCACGCGGCTGGTGATGGCGGGGCCGAGCTGCTTGGGCGGCGGCACCATCTCGTAGAGCACGCCGTCGATGCGGTATCGCATCTTGAACTCGTTCTCGAACGGCTCGAAGTGGATGTCCGAGGCGCGGTCCTTGATGGCCTGGAGCAGCACGAGGTTGAGCAGCTTGATGACCTGGTTGTCGCCGGCCATCTCCATGAGCGAGTCGATATCGATCGACTCGCCGCCGCGGGCGCCCATGTTCTTGATCCGCTCGTCGCTGGCCAGCTCGCTGACGACCTCGGTGATCGACTCCTGCTTGGAGAAGTACTTCTTGATCAGCGCGTCGATCGCGGCGGGATCGCCCACCACCGCGTCCACGTTTCCGCCCAGCAGGAGGCGAAGATCGTCGACGGCGCGGAAGTTGTCCGGCGTCTTCATCGCGATCTTGATGCGACGGCTGGTTTTGTTGTACTCGAGCGGGATCACCTCGTAGGAGCGGACGCTCTCGGCGGGGATCACGTCGCGGATGTCTTCGGGGATGTCGAAGCCGTCGAGCGGATCGAAGGCCATGCCCGCCTGGCCGGCGAGTGCTTCGAGCACGTCGCGCTCGGTGCAGTAGTTCAGTTCGACGAGCAGCTGCCCCAGCTTCACCTTGCGGGTCTGCTGGATCGCCAGCGCCTCGTGCACCTGGTCGCGGGTCACCTTGCCGAGCTTGGTGAGCACGCGCCCCAGCTTGCGGCCTTTCATTTCAGACGGGTCGAGAGCCATGTGGACTCCATCCAGAAGAGGGCGGCGTCGATTCCGACGCGGGCGCCTCCGACCCGGGGCGTGGGTGCGCCAACCGAGCCGCGGTGCGCCTTGCGGTGCTGCGTGAACCAGACGCGTCGTCACGCGAAGGTCCGGGAACTGTTGGTCGTCGGGAGTTCGTTCTTTGCCGCGGCCGAAGGCGGTGATCCCCTCATCACCGTTCGCAGTCGCGTTGGACGGCCATGCCGTCATCCGTTCGTCGCGTCGCCCACCACCCCAACGTCCGCCGCCCACCCGCGCTCCGAGTGACCCACGAGACCCGGACATTCCACCACCCTACCCACCACCCCAACCGTGCCCCACTGTTCCCCAACTCACCCAAGGGCAACATTTCGAGCGACGCGTTGCAAAGAACCTGACGAACACCGTTCGACCGGCAGCTCCACAGCACCGGCGAGGCCCTCGGTCAGGCAGGTGACAGCGACCGACGTCGGCCGCTCGTCCGTGCCTTGCCCGAGGCTGCACAGCGTACCGACCGGTTCGCGTCATGCAAGCGGCAGTTCCGTTGCAACGCGAGAAAATCAGGGCACTTGGTGATGCGACATTGATATTTTTGACTAACAATCACGAGTCAGGTCTTGCCGATATCGTCGTCCTCATCGAGATCGGTGCGGCCGATGGTGCGGCCGAGCTTGTGGACCTTGTCGCGGAGATCACCGGGGTTCTTGGACTTGTCGATCATTTCCTCGGCGGAGATCTTGCCGCCCATGTAGAGCGACCAGAGGTGATCGTCGAGGAGCTGCATGCCGAACTTCTTTCCGGTCTGGATGGCCGAGTCGATACGGAAGGTCTTGCCTTCGCGGATCAGGTTGGCGATAGCCGGGGTGACCACCAGGAACTCGTACGCCGCCACCATGCCCGGCTGGTCGACGCGGCTGAGGAGCTGCTGGCTCAGGACGCAGATCAGGGCGGTGGAGAGCTGCACTCTGATCTGGTTCTGTTGGGTGACCGGGAAGGCGTCCACAAGACGGTCGATGGTCTTGGCGGCACCGGTGGTGTGGAGGGTTCCGAAGACCAAGTGGCCGGTTTCGGCGGCACGGACGGCGGCCTCGATGGTCTCGAGGTCGCGCATTTCGCCGACCAGGATCACGTCGGGGTCCTGACGGAGCACGCGGCGGAGGGCCTCGGCGAAGCTGGGAACGTCGTTGCCGACTTCGCGCTGGTTGACGATCGACTTCTTGTGCTTGTGGTAGTACTCGATCGGGTCTTCCATGGTCACCAGGTGGCGGTCCATGGTCTGGTTGATGAAGTCGATCATCGTCGCCAGAGAGGTGGTCTTACCCGAGCCGGTGGGGCCTGTGACGAGGAACATGCCGCGGGGGCGGCGGATCAGTTCCTGGCAGATCGCGGGAAGGCCGATCTGCTCGAAGGTGAGCAGGCGGTTGGGGATCTGGCGGAGGACGATGGCCAGGTCGCCGCGCTGGCGGAAGACCGAGACGCGGAAGCGGGCCGCCTCGCCATAGGCGAAGCCGAAGTCGGTGCCGCCTTCTTCCTGGAGTTCCTGCTGGTTGCGCTCGGGCGTGATGGCCTTCATGAGCGAGACCATGTCGTCGGAGTCGAGGACCTTGGTGGCGAGGTTTCGGAGGTGGCCGTGGAGACGGATGGTCGGCGGGCGGCCGACGGTCAGGTGCAGGTCGCTGGCGCCCTGCTTCACCACGGTGTCGAGAAGACGATCGATCTGCATCGTGGACATAGATACCTCAGGCACTAGGCACTAGGCACTGGGCACTAGTGGGAGACACTCGGATTCGAAACGCACGTTCACTTGGCATCGGACTCGACTCCGGACCCTAGTGCCAAGTGGCTAGTGCCCAGTGCCTCTCCTTACTTGTTATCCAGATCGACCTGAGCCACCGCGGCAACTTCGTCCGGCGTGGTCATGCCGTTCATGCACTTGATCTTGCCGTCGGTCACGAGCGGGCGCATGCCGTTGGCGAGGGCGGCCTTCCGCAGTTCGGCGACGGTGGCGAGGTTGAAGGCAAGCTCGCGAATGGTGGAGTTCATCTGCATGAGTTCGTAGATGCCGCGGCGGCCTCGGTAGCCGGTGCTGACACAGTTGTCGCAGCCGGTGCCCTTCATGAGCTTGCCGGACTTGGCCTCCTCGTCGCTGATGCCGACGAGCTTGAGGTACTTGGGGTCCATCTGCTCGAACGGGTAGGGGGCGTTGCACTGCTTGCAGTTGATGCGGATGAGGCGTTGGCCCATGACGGCCTGGATGGAGCTGGCCACCAGGAACGGCTTGACGCCCATGTCGATCAGACGGGTGATGGCGCTGGGGGCGTCGTTGGTGTGCAGCGTGCTGAACACCAGGTGTCCGGTCAGTGCGGCCTGGATGGCGATCTCGGCGACTTCCTTATCGCGGATTTCGCCGACGAGAATGATGTTGGGGGCCTGACGCAGCATCGAGCGGAGGATCGCGGTGAACGTGAGCCCGATGTGCTCCTTCACCTGGCACTGGTTGATGCCCTCGAAGTTGTATTCGACCGGGTCCTCGGCGGTGATGATCTTCTTGTCGGGGCGGTTGAGGATGTCGAGCGCGGTGTACAGCGTCGTGGTCTTGCCCGACCCGGTGGGGCCGGTGACGAGGAAGATGCCGTTGGGGCGCCGGATGATCTTGTTGAACTGGGTGAGGTTGTCGACCTCGAAGCCGAGGTTTGCCAGGCCGATGCGGACGCTGTCGGGGCGCAGAATACGGAGCACGATCGACTCGCCGTGGTAGGCCGGGCAGGCGGAGACGCGGAAGTCGATGAAGATGTCGTCCACCGGGATCTTGATGCGCCCGTCCTGCGGGACGCGCTTCTCGGCGATGTTCATCGACGACATGAGCTTGAAGCGGCTGAGCACCGCGTTCTGCATGCGCTTGGGCAGGTTGTCACGCTCGATGCAGACGCCGTCGATGCGGTAGCGCAGTCGCACGCGATCGCCCATGGGTTCGATGTGGATATCGCTCGCCCGCATCTTGACGGCTTCGATCAGGATTCGGTTGCAGAGCTTGACGATCGGGGCGTCTTCGCTGGCGACGTCGATCGACTTGTCCACGGACTTATCGACGGACTTATCGATGGAGCTCGTGACCAGCGACTTGCCGGGATCGGGCTTGGCCGCGGGCGCCGCGCCGCCCGATCCGCCACCCTCGATGAATCGTTTGATCGCCGAGCGCGGCGCGAGGAGCGGCTCGATCTCGCAGTTGAGGCGGAAGCGGAGCATGTCGACCAGCTCGAGGTCGAGCGGGTCGTGCACCACGAGCTTCAGACGCCCGTTGACCTTGCTGAGCGGCAGGATGGTGTGCTTCTTGACGAGGTCTTCGGGGATGAGCTTCAGATCGACCTTGGCCGCGTTGCCGCTGGCCGCGGGGTCGAAGAACTCGTAGCCGAACTGGGTGGCGAGGGCCTTGGCGACCTGTTCTTCCTTGGCCAGGCCTTGCTCGACCAGGACATCCCCGAGCCGCTTGCCGGTGCCCTTGGCGCTGGCGGCTGCCTTCTCGACGGCGTCCTTGGACACGACGCCCCACTCGGCCAGAATCTCACCGATTTTCTTCCGCGATCGGGCCATTCTTGATCAAGCCTCGCGAGCAATCCGCGGCACGGGCCGCGGGGAGTGACAGCCGAACATTCGACGCCCCGCACGCGCGGAGCACCGAATAGAAGATAGCCGGGATCGTTCTCTCGCGCCCGCACCCTCGCCCCACCGCCAACCCAAAGATTCCAGAACCACGAGTCAAACAGATACCGTCCACGAGCAGAGGCGTGGCCTCTTCCTTTCGCAGCCGGAGCGGCGTCGGTTCGGGCAAACTCCGAGCCGAGGCCGAACGGTCACCAAGGAGAGGAAGAGTAGCATTCGGAGCAAGCGCGCGTCCGAGGTCTATCAAGTAATCGCAGCCACCGGCGCCGGGGCGGGGACGCCCCGGCTCGCGTCTGCGGGAACGCGAGAGCGTTGAACCCCAGTGGCATCAAAGGACGGACGTGACCAAACGCATCCTCATCACCGCCGGACCGACGCATGAACCGATCGATGCGGTGCGGTTCATCGGCAACCGATCGTCCGGAAAACTGGGGATCGCCCTCGCACGCGAGGCGGCGGCACGGGGGCTTGAGGTCACCTTGCTGCTCGGCCCGGTCTGCGCCGAGGCCCCGGCGGGGCCGTCGGTATTCCGGTTCCGCACCACCGCGGACCTGGAGGAGCTGCTTCGCGCCCACGGGCCTCGGGCGGATGTCGTGATCATGGCGGCGGCGGTAGCGGACTACCGGCCCAAGGCCGCGCAGATCGACGGCAAGATCCGGCGTGCCGCGGCGGGATTGACGCTGGAACTGGAGGCGACGCCCGACCTGCTCGCGGAACTCGGGGCGAAACGGCACGAGGGGCAACGGCTGATCGGCTTCGCGCTCGAGCCCCGCGAGCGGCTGGTGGAATCGGCGAAGAGCAAGCTCGAACGCAAGCGCGTCGATGCGATCGTGGCGAACGAACTGGAGACGATGGACGCCGAGACGATCCGAGCGACGGTGTTCACGAAGACGCGATCGATCGAGACGCCGGGGATGATGGCGAAGTCGGCCTTTGCGCCGTGGCTGTTGGAAGTCATCGCGGGGTTGTGAGTTCTGGCGGATTTACCACGGAGGCGCAGAGACACAGAGAGGAGGCACGGATGAAGGCTGGGGACGACGCAAGCGTTCCCATGGACGCATGCCTTGATCCAAGTCTCTTCTCTGTGCCTCTGCGTCTCTGTGGTGAACCGATTTGACGCCCGCGACGCGGCATGCCCGTGGAAGACCCGCTGCGCACCCCGCTACGCTCCGGCGGGAGGAATCGCCATGTCCACGGGTGCTGCAGGTGCGGGATTGACTGTCTCCAAGCGGGTCGCCGAGTTGAAGCCCTCGGTGACGGTCGCGTTCATGAACCGGGCCAAGAACATGAAGGCCCAGGGGCTGGACGTGCTGAGCTTCGCTGCGGGCGAGCCGGACTTTGATACGCCGCAGGTGGTGAAGGACGCCGCCATCGCCGCCCTCAACAAGGGCATGACCAAGTACATGCCCACGCTGGGCGACCCCGAGACCCGCAAGGCGATCGCGGACAAGCTCGTCAAAGAGAACCACATCCCGACGACCGCCGACCACATCGCCATCAGCGCCGGTGGCAAGTACTCGCTGTTTGTCGCCTGCCAGTGCCTGTTCGATTTCCCCGCGCCCGGTCAGCCCCAGCAGGAGGCCATTCTGCCCGTGCCGGCGTGGGTGTCGTATGTCCCGATGATCGAGATCGCCGGCGGCCGGGTGGTCGAGTTGCAGACCGATGCGTCGGGCGATTTCAAGATCACGCCCGAGCAGCTCAGGAAGGCCATCAACCCCAACACGCGGCTGCTGATGCTCAACTCGCCCAGCAACCCGTGCGGCACGATGTACACGCCCGCGGAACTCAAGGCCCTGGCGCAGGTCGTCATCGAGATGACCAAGACGGTCGCCCCCAACATGGTCGTCATCTCCGACGAGCTCTACGAGAAGATTACCTACGGCGGGATCCCCCACTTCTCGATCGGATCGATCCCGGAGATCGCCGAACGCACGATCACGGTGAATGGCCTTTCCAAGGCGTACGCGATGACCGGCTGGAGAATCGGTTATGCCGCGGGCTGCGGCGCGTTCGGCAAGAAGTTCATCGACTCGATCGGCGTCATGCAGGGGCAGATGTCCACCAACATCACGAGCTTCACGTACCCGGCGATCCGTGCGGCGTTGTCGTCCACCGCGGCCGAGGTCGAGAAGATGCGGCAGGCGTTCGCGGAACGGGCGGAGGTGATTTACGCCCGGCTGCAGCGGGTGCCGGGGCTGCAGTGCCCCAAGCCGACGGGCGCGTTCTACGCCTTCCCGGATGTCTCGGCCCACTTCGGCAAGACCAGCGCGGGCGGGAACGGCACGCCCGGACGGACGATCGCCAGCGCGATGGATTTCTGCGAGGCTTTGCTGGCGGAGCAGTATGTGGCCTTCGTGCCCGGCGAGGACTTCGGCGGCTGCGGCAACAAGTGTGTCCGCATTTCCTTCGCCTGCTCGGTGGATCAGATCAACAAGGGCGTCGATCGGCTCGAGCGGTTCATCGCCGCGCTGCGCTAACCGTGGGACCGCTCACCGGCGCGGTGTTCAACCGTAGCGTGCAAACGACAAAGGCCGGCCGCGGATGCGGCCGGCCTCTTTGTTGTCGGTCACTGGCTGAAGCGAATCAGTCGTACCAGAACGAGGTCAGGCCCTCGATGACGCCCGTCGTTCCGTTGAAGGTGAAGTTGGTGGTCTGCACGCCGCTGCCCTGACCGCCGCCGTAGCAGCGGATGTAGTTGTTGCGGCGGCCGGCGGTGTTGCTGGTCGCGGAGGTCGAGGTGCGGAGTTCGTCGTCGGTGGATGAGTAGGCCTCGGTGCCGTTGCCGTTCTCGTTCTCGTTCGCGAAGATGTTGTCGTACTTCGGAATGTTGGCGGAGGAGGTGGTGGCGCCGGCGAAGAGGATCGGGATGTTCTCCGGATCCGGACGGGTCTCGAAGTTCACCGAACCGTCGTTGCGGGCGACGTTGCCTTCCCACGAGGTGCGGGCGCCGTGGATGAGCAGGGTGTTCGACGCGTTGGCGTTGGGAACGCTGCCCTTGGCGGTGGTGCCCAGAGCCCAGGCGCCGCCGGTCGTCTGCAGGGTGTACCAGGGGCCGCGGTTACCCAGGACGACCTGGGTGCCGTCGAAGGTGCTCTGCCAGAGGGTGCGGCGGGCGCCGATGGGGGGCGAGATGGCGTAGGAGAAGCCAGCGCCCGGAGCGGTGTTCCCCGCGCCGTTGATGCTCGAGTCACCACCCGGCTCGTTCGCGTAGGCCGCGAAGGAGGGGTCGAGGACGGCCTGCGTCCGCTTGGCGGAGGTGACAGCCTCGGGGTTGGAGAACTGATACTGGCCGTTGACCTTGATGGTGCCGTTGGCCTCGGCGGGGCTGACGCACAGTTCGGGGCCGAACTGGCCGTTGTAGATCATCAGCGAGATCATCCAGCGCGGCTGATCCTTCTCGAACTTGCGCTTCGAGTTGGTGCCGGTGGTCACGATGTTGCCGATCGTGTCGTTGGTGTCGATCATGCTCGGAAGGGGGTAGTTGTCCTGGTTGTTGCCAGCCCAGGTGACCATGCCCTGCTGGATGCCGCGGATCTGCGTGCCGTCCTTGAGCTGACGGGCGGCGGCGCGGGCCTTGCCGAGAGCGGGGAGCAGGATGCCGATGAGCAGCGCGATGATCGCGATGACGACCAGCAGCTCGATGAGCGTAAAGCCAGACTTGCGAGACTTCATGTGTTTCTCCTGAAGCGGGGCGGCGAGCAGACGCTCGGACCCGGTGCTTCAACGTTGTTCGACGGCCGACAGTGGACCTGGCGATGCGGCAACGGCCGCCATCGCGACATCGATACTTGCCCGCACGACGGATCGGTGCGGAGGGCCGTCACGACCCGGATCGGTCGCGGCGTACGGGCGTCCAAGATGTCGGCAGGTCGCTCGCGTCACGGGCGATGAGCCCGGCGGGAACAAAGAGAGGTCAAACAGACCCCGATGAGAACGGTGCGTGAATCAGATCACCTGACCCAGAGCCATGCCGCACGCGCCCTGCCAGTTCGAACTCGAGTTGTCTCCGGGATTGCCCCGGCACGATAGTGTACGCCGAACTATTCGGGAACGCCAGAAAACGGTTCCGAACATTCGACGCAGATGGAAGCGAAAATCAGACCCCGTGGCTGCACCGGAAACCGCCGCTTTTTGGGGGTTCGGGTTTCGGTAGAATCAGAGGTTCGAAGGGGTGGACGGGTGTCACCAACAAGAAGCACGCGGGAGGGAGCCCGCGGCTCTGGATTGTTCGTCCGAAAGCAACGCCAGCACAAGGACTTGCATGAGCACACCGGAACAGCGATTGAAGGACCTGGGAATCAACCTGCCGACGCCCGTGCCACCGGTGGCGGCGTACGTCCCGGTGAAGGTGGCGGGTTCGATGGCGTTCGTCGCCGGGCAGATCCCGATGAAGGATGGGCAGATGCTCGCCTGCGGACGGGTCGGCCATGAAGTGGGCCCTGAAAAGGCTGTGGAGTGCGCGCGACAGTGCGGGCTCAACGCCCTGGCGGCCCTGCGTCATCATCTGGGAAGCCTCGATCGCGTGGCGCAGATCGTCCGCGTCGGCGTCTTTTTGGCGTGCGATGAAACGTTCACCGACCACCCCAAGATCGCCAACGGAGCGAGCGAGCTGTTCCAATCGGTGTTCGGCGACGCCGGCAAGCACGCCCGCGCCGCCGTCGGCGCACCCAGCCTGCCCCGCGGCGCCCCGGTGGAAGTCGAAGTGATCGCCGAGATCCGCTGATAGACTGCTCTCGATCCCCTTCCCACTTTGGCCCTTTGGCCCTTTGCCATTTGGCCCTTTCCTTTGGAGCCACGGATGGAAATTTACATCGACACCGCGAACCTCGACGAGATCAAGCAGGCCCACGACCTGGGCGTGCTCGACGGCGTCACGACCAATCCGTCGCTGATCGCCAAGGAGAAGGTGCCGTACGCCAAGCGGCTCGAGGAGATCTGCAAGGTGGTGAAGGGCCCGGTGTCGGCCGAGGTGATCGCGCTGGACTTTGAGGGCATGATGAAGGAAGGGCTGGAGCACACCAAGATCGCGCCCAACATCGTGGTGAAGCTGCCGAGCACCGCCGCGGGGCTCAAGGCCTGCAAGGCGATGAGTGATAAGGGGATCAAGACGAACCTGACGCTGTGCTTCCAATCGCTGCAGGCGATGATGGTGGCCAAGGCGGGCGCGTTCCTGGTCTCGCCGTTCATCGGCCGCCTCGACGACGTGGGCGAGGACGGGATGGAACTGATCCGGCAGATCCGCACGATCTACGACAACTACGGGTACAAGACCAAGATCCTCGCGGCGTCGGTGCGGCACAGCAACCACCTGCTGCACTGCGCCATGGTCGGCGCCGACGTGGCGACGTGCCCGCTGAGCGTGATCACGGGCGCGATGAAGCACCCGCTGACGGACATCGGGATCGAGAAGTTCCTGGCGGATTACAAGAAGGCGTTTGGTTGATCTGCTGAACGGAGAGAACGCGGAGAGGCGGAGGCGGCGGAGTTCCGCGGAGAAAGAAAGAAAGAAAGAAAGGCGCTCAACCCAAAAGGCTCAAAGGGGGCTCAATGGGCTCGAAGAGTGAAAGAAGCGGATACTTCCGCGTGTCTTTCTCGCTTGGAGTTCCTTGAGCCCTTCGAGTTGAATTGCCTTGAACATTCTCTCTCCCCTCCGCGAGACTCCGCCACCTCCGCCTCTCCGCGTTCTCTCCACTGCACGCCGAAAGCGTTATTCGCTGGCGAGTTTCTTGAGTTCCCGGCGCATCACCTTCCCCGTTGCGTTGCGGGGCAGCGCCTCCATCACGCGGATGTCGGTCGGAACCTTGTAGCCCGCGAGGCTGCCGCGGCAGTGCGTGAGCAGGGCCTGGCGATCGAACTGGGCGCCTTCGCGCAGTTCGATGAACGCCAGCGGCAGTTCGCCGCGGACGGGATCCATGAGCCCCACGACTCCCGCGGCGTTGACCGACGGGTGCTTCTCGAGCACTTCCTCGATCTCACGGGGGAAGACGTTCTCGCCGCCGACGATGAGCATTTCCTTCAGGCGGCCGGTGATGTGCAGGTGCCCGTCGTCGTCGAGGCGGCCGATGTCGCCGGTGCGCAGGAAGCCGGTGGGCGTGATGCACTTGGCGGTTTCGTCGGGCAGGTTGTAGTAGCCGCGCATCACGTTGGGGCCCTTGATCCACACTTCGCCGTCGGTGTTGGGCGGCAGGCTGCGCCCGGTGGCGGTCTCGATGATGCGCTGGTCGATCTCGGGCAGCGGACGCCCGACGGAGCCGAGGCGGAACTCGTGGGGTCGGCACCAGTTCGTGACCGGTGACGTCTCGGTGAGGCCGTAGCCCTCGTTGATGGTGACGCCGAAGCGTTCGCGGTAGCGCTCGAGGACGACCTTGGGCAGGGGCTCGCCGCCGGAGACGATGTAGCGGAGCGACTTGAAGTCGTCGGGGTGGGCGTCCTTGACGGCCAGGAGCGCGTTGTACATCGAAGGGATGGCGACCATGACAGTGGGTCGATGATCGCGGATGAGGCGGATGATCTTCTGCGGGACGAACCTGGCGGTGTAGATGGCCTTGATGCCGATGGCCAGGGGGAGGAACGTCAGCACGGTCATGCCGAAGGAGTGGAACTGGGGCAGGACGCCGAGCATGGAATCGGCGCGGCTGAAGTCGACCCAGTGTTCGATCTGGCGCATGTTGGCGAGGATGTTGCCGTGGGTGAGCATGACGCCCTTGGGCTTGCCGCTGGTGCCGCTGGTGTAGAGGAGCACGGCGAGATCGTCGTCGTCCTTGCTGGCGGGCCAGCGCAGATCGGGAACGCCGCTGAAATCGAGTTCGTCGAGCAGAACGAGGTTCTTGCAGCGCGGGGTGTAGCCCAGGTGTTCGAGCATGGGCTTGACGGTCACGAGGGTGTCGGTGCCGCAGTCGTCGAGAACGTACTGAAGCTCCTCCTGCTTGAGCAGGTAGTTGAGCGGGACGACCACGCGGCCGAGACTGAAGCCCGCAAGGGCGGCGGCGGGGAACGCGCCGCTGGTGGGCAGCATGATCCCGACCGTGTCGGTGCGGTTCACGCTGTCGAGCTTGGAAGCGATGTGGGCGGCCCCTACCACCAGTTCGATGTTGCGGGTCGTGCGCCGGTCGTCCACCAGTGCGACGGAGCCGGGTCGGAGCAGCAGTTGCTTCAGAATCGCGGAGTGAACGCTCACGAGGGCCTTTCTGGGAAAAGCGGCGGCGGGATTGGCGCACGCGAGGACGGGGGCCGGACGGGGGAATCAGCGGAAGTGAACGCCGGGCGCGCCGGCGAGCCGATAAGGTACCGCACTTCCCGCGTGCGGGCCGGGCATGGATTCCCGGGGCGCACGCCGCACGAGGGTTCCGCGATGCTCCAGACACTTCAACGGATGTCCGTCACTGCTTTGCTCGCGATCGCCATCGGAGGGGGGTTGGCGGGATGTTCATCGTCGAGCAAGACGACGGGCTCGAAGGACTACAAGACGCTCTACGAGAATCGCCAGTACGCCGAGGCGTACAAGGCGGCGATGGAGGCGCAGACCGAAGGCTCGAGCGTGCAGCGCGAGCAGGCGGCCCTGATCGCCGGGCTGTCGGCCGCGGCCTTGAACAAGAACGACGAGGCGGAGCGCATCCTGCGGCCGCTGACCAAGAGCGGCGACCAGACCGTGTCGGGCAAGGCCTCGGCCCAGGTCGGGCTGCTGGCGTACGAGGGCAATCGGCACGGCGAGGCGTCGGAACTCTTGACCGATGCGAGCAACAAGCTGAGCGGTGATGAGGGCGCGCGGGCGTCGCTGTACGCGGGCGATGCCCTGCGGGCCCAGGGGCGGTCCAGCGATGCGAAGGCGATGTACGAGAAGGCGCAGACGCAGGTGCAGAACGACAGCACACTGAAGGTGCTGATCAGCGACCGCATCGCAGCGGTGACGGGCCTCAATACGGGCGGGACGGGCGGATTCACGGTGCAACTCGGCGCCTTCAGCAGCTTCCAGCGGGCCCAGGTGCAGGCCGATCGGTATCGCGCTCGGGCCCAGGCGGCGGGGCTGGCGACACCCCGCATCGTGCAGACCAAGAACACCGCGGGTGCGCTCGTGTACGCCGTGCGGGTGGATCGCTTCGCGACCCGTCAGGCGGCGGACGCGGCCCGCACCAAGCTGGGGGCGGACGCCCGCGTGATGACGACGCAGGGCGAGTGATCCCTGCGTCTGCAATGACTCGCAGCGTTCTCACGATTCGAGGATGACCGACGCCATCGCCACGCCCGCGGCGTGGCTGATGCTGATGTGGGTGCGCTTCGTGCCCATCTGGTCGGCGATCTCCTTCGCCTTGTTGTGGTAGCGAAGCGCGGGCATGCCCGAAGGCTCGTTGACCACTTCGACGTCGGTCCACGCGATGCCGTCGCGCCAGCCGGTGCCGATGGCCTTGAGCCCGGCCTCCTTGGCGGCGAAGCGGCCCGCGAAATGTTCCACGCGACGCTCGGTGCTGGCGTGGGCGGCGGCGGAGGCTCGCTCGGCCTCGGTGAAGACGCGGTGCAGGAAGCGATCGGCGTGATCGGCGATCATCTCGCGGATGCGATCGACGCTGGTGATGTCGATGCCGTGGCCGATGATCGCCATGGGTGGTCTCGGAGGGGCTCGCTCAGTCCTTGGCCGCGGGCTTCTTCTTGGGCTTGTCGGCGGCGGGTTTCGCTGTCTTCTCGGGCTTGCTCTCGGTGGTGCTCGCGGGCTTGCTTTCTGACTTCGAGTCGGACTTGCTGTCGGACTTGCTTTCTGACTTGCCCTCATTGGCGGGCTTGTCGGCCTCCGCGCTCTTCTTGTACGAGTCGGAGCGGTAGTCGGTGATGTAGAAACCGCTGCCCTTGAACATGAGGGCGGCGCCGGTGCCGATGAGGCGTTCGAGCTTGTTCTTGCCGCACTTGGGGCACTTCTTGAGCAGCGGAGCAGTCATGGACTGGAACTCCTCGAACTCGTGCTCGCAGGCGGTGCAGCGGTAGTCGTAGGTGGGCATGGGGGCACCAGATCGCAAATGGCAAAGGGGCAAATGGCGAATCAAGGCACTGAGGAAACGTGGGCGTCAGACGCTCGGTGCGACGCTGACTTTGGCGGGACGGAGGACGCGCTCGCCGCCGCCGGCGGCTCCGCCGGCGAGGGTGTAGCCGGCCTGGAACGTGGCGACGACCTTGCCGGGGGCGATGCCCTCGGCATGCTGCTGCATGATCGCTTCATGGATGCCGGGGACGAAGTCGTCGCCGGGCTTGGGGTTCACGATGCCGACGCCGTGGAGCTGCAGGACGCGGATGAGTTCTTCGCGGATGACCTTCACGCCGCCGATGAGCTGCTCGGCGGTGACCTTGGTGATGTCCTGCTGCAACGCGAGATCGAAGTGATCGAGCACGGTGACGACACCGGTGACGACGCCGGCGACGCCGCTGGCCTTGGCGATCGACTCGTTCATGAGTGAACGCTTCTGGTAGTTCTGGAAGTCGGCCATCGCGCGGAGGGCGCGGCTGTTGGCTTCGGCGAGGTCTTGCTCGAGTTTGGTGACCTTGGCCTGGAGCTCGCTCGATGCACCGCCCCCACTCCCCCCACTGCCCCCACCGCCCTCCAGCGGAGCAGCGTCGGAGATATCCCACTCGTGCTGCGGGATCTCGTCGTCGGGCTGATTGGATGGGGATGGGGGCGTCGGGCCGCCGGAGTTGTGGTCGGTGTTCGCGTTCATGGGTTTCTTACCACGCTTCCAGAACAGGGGAGACCTCGATCAAAGAGCAAACGGCAAAGGGACAAATAGCAAATCAAGGCACTGCGTACACGGATGTCGTGAGTCGATCCTCCGTCCTCACCCCTTCCCACTCCTATCCACTCCTACCCGCCCATCAGATCCTTGACCTTCTTCCAGAATCCCTGCGTCTCGGGCATCACGGTCTGATCCTCGCTCGCGGCGTACTCCCGCAGCAGCTTCTCCTGCGCCTTTGTCATCTTCTTCGGCACTTCGACCCGCACGCCGACGATCAAATCGCCCTTGCGGCCGCTGCGGAGATTGGGCAGCCCCTCGTCCGCGATGCGGAACGCGGTGCCGGGCTGGGTGCCCTTGGGGATCGTCAGCTTCGACTTGCCGTCGAGCGTGGGCACGTCGATCTCGGCGCCGAGGGCCGCCTGCGCGAACGAGATCGGCATGTCGAGCACCAAGTTGTCGTCATCGCGCTGGAAGAGCTCGTGCTCCTTCACGCGGATGCCGACGTGCAGATCGCCACGCATGCCTTCGCCGCCGGGTGAGATCTCCTGAGGCGGGGGCTCGCCCTCGCCGGCGACGCGCACCGCCTGGCCATCGCTCACGCCGGGCGGAATCTTGACGCTGATCTTCCGCTTGCGGGGCGTGCGTCCCTTGCCCTTGCAGGCGTCGCAGAAGTCCTTGATCACCTGGCCGCGCCCGCGGCAGGCGGGGCAGGCGGTGACCATGCGGAACATGCCGCCGAAGCCGGTTTGCTGCACTTTGCCCTGTCCGCCGCAGGTCGGGCACTTGATCGGGGCCGAGCCCTTCTTCGCGCCGCTGCCGGTGCAGGTGTCGCAAACATCGAGGCGGGTGAACTCGACATCGCGCTCGACGCCCTTGTCGACTTCTTCGAGCGAGAGCTCGACTTCGGTCTCGAGGTCGTAGCCGCGGGCGACGCGACGGCCACCACCACCGCCGCCGAAGCCACCTTGTCCCCCACCGCCGAAGATGTCGTTGAACATCGAGAAGATGTCCTCGACGTTCATACGGCTGAAGTCGTGGGCGGCCGGGCCCTGGGCCTGGCGCAGGCCATCGTGGCCGTACTGGTCGTAGAGCTTGCGCTTCTCGGGATCGGCGAGGACCTCGTACGCGGCGGCGGCTTCCTTGAACTTCGCCTCGGCCTCGGCGTCGCCGGGGTTGCGGTCGGGGTGGTACTTCATCGCCAGGCGGCGGTAGGAGCGCTTGATCTCCTCCGCGTCGGCGGTTTTGGCGACGCCCAGCACTTCGTAATAGTCACGTGTCGTTGGCATGATTCGGCTGGGAAGAGTTCACCACGGAGGCACAGAGACACAGAGAGATGCGATTGGGACAAGGCAGTGAGAGTCTCAGAGAATTCTTCTTGTGATACCGTCTTTCAGGTAGGCGACGTGGAAGTTGAGGAGCAGGCCGACCTTCTTGCCGCTGAGTTTCAGGTAGCTGAGGAGTTGGGCTTCGTGGACGGGAAGCACTTTCTCGATGGCCTTGAGTTCGAGCAACACGCTGTCGTTGACGATCATGTCGATTCGGTAGCCGCAGTCGAGGCGCTTGCCCTTGAAGACGACCGGCAACGGTACCTGTCGCTGAACCTTCAAGCCGCGTTCGTCCAACTCGTGTGCGAGGCATTCTTCGTACACCGACTCGAGCAACCCGGGCCCCAGAGCACGATGCACTTCGATGGCTCCGCCGATGATTGCGGAGGTGAGCGGGTCGTCGCCGTTGATGACCGGTCCCGTCTCCATCACCTTCCCATTCACCTTCCAATCTCTGTGCCTCTGTGTCTCTGTGGTGAAAATCGAGCCCGTGCGCTTTCACGACCGGGCTCGGAAGTTTGTGTGCTGCACTAGTGCCAAACGCCTAGTGCCCAGTGCCTGACACTCAGGCGGTTGCGCCGGTTTCGACGGCGGTGTCTTCCTTGAGGTCCGTGATCAGCACGTCGGTCGTGAGCATCAGGCCCGCGACGCTGGCCGCGTTGATGAGCGCGGTCTTGGCGACGAGGGCGGGGTCGATGATGCCGGCCTTGACCAGGTCGGTGTACTCGCCGGTGGCGGCGTTGAAGCCGAACGAGGTGCCGCCCTTGCCGCCTTCCTTGACCTTCTCGACGACGAGGTCGCCATCGAAGCCGGCGTTCTCGGCGATCTGCATAGCGCAGGCCTCGACCGCCTTGGCGACGATGTCGAAGCCGATCTTCTCATCGCCCTTGGCCTTGGAAGCGCCCTTGAGGATCGCGTCCTGAGCACGGAGCAGCGCGACGCCGCCGCCGGGCACGTAGCCCTCCTTGGCCGCGGCGCGGGTGGCGTGCAGAGCGTCGTCGACGAGGTCCTTGGTGGACTTCATCGCGATCTCGGTGGCGCCGCCGACGTTGATGATGGCCACGCCGCTGGTCAGCTTGGCGAGGCGCTCCATCAGCTTCTCGCGGTCGTAGTCGCTGGTGGACTTGTCGTGCTGGCTCTTGATCTGAGCGGCACGGGCCTGGATGTCGGACTTCTTGCCCGCGCCCTCGATGATCGTCGTGTCGTCCTTGGTGATGACGATCTTCTTGGCACGGCCGAGCTCGTTGAGCTCGACGCTCTCGAGCGAGCGGCCGAGGTCCTCGGCGATGAACGTGCCGCCGGTCAGGACGGCGATGTCGCCGAGCATGGCCTTGCGGCGGTCACCGAAGCCCGGGGCCTTGACGGCGGCGATCTTCAGCGTGCCGCGGAGGCGGTTGACGACCAGCGTCGCGAGGGCCTCGTTCTCGACCTCCTCGGCGATGAGCAGGATCGGCTTGCCGGTGGCGACGGTCTTGTTGAGCAGCGGGAGCAGATCGGGCAGGTTGCTGATCTTCTTCTCGTAGATGAGGATGTACGCGTCCTCGAGCACGCACTCGCCGGTCTTGGGATCGGTCATGAAGTACGGCGAGAGGTAGCCCTTGTCGAACTGCATGCCCTCGACGTAGTCGAGCGTGGTGGTCGCGCTCTTGCCTTCCTCGACCTCGACAACGCCCTCGGCGCCGACGCGGTCGATGGCCTCGGCGATCAGGTCGCCGACGCTGGCGTCGTGGTTGGCCGAGACGGTGGCGATCTTCTTGTAGTCCTCACGACCCTTGCACTTGATGGCGATGGAGTCGATGTAGTCGGCGGCGGCGTGGGCGGCGTTGTTGATGCCGCGCTGCAGCAGAACCGGGTTGGCGCCGGCGGTGACGTGGCGCAGGCCTTCGGTGAAGATGGCCTGAGCGAGCACGGTGGCGGCGGTGGTGCCGTCGCCGGCCTTGTCGGCGGTCTTCTTGGCGACCTCGTTCACCATCTTCGCGCCCATGGACTGGAACGGCGCGGGGAGCGAGATCTCCTTGGAGACGGAGACGCCGTCCTTGGTAACGTGGGGTCCGCCGTAGGTCTTCTCGATGACGACGTGGCGCCCGGAGGGGCCCATCGTGCACTTCACCGCGTCGGCTAGGGCGTCGACGCCGCGCTTCATTTCGAGAAGGGCGGAGTCGGAGAAGATGAGTTGTTTAGTTGCCATATCGAACTCCGGGTTAGGCACTAGGCACTTGGCACTAGGCACTAGGGGAAGACAGAAGAAATCACGGGCTCTTGTCCTGGTCGAGGCTTCGGATCAGCCCGAGGAGGATCCGACTGCATTCGTTCACTTGCGATTCGATCTTCTGAAAGGACTCCGACGAGAGGTATTCCAGACGGGACGCGATGAGAAGCTGGGTATCGATCTCGTAGATAGAGCCTCGCGCGGCTCGAAGAAAGCGGATGTAGTCCTGACGCGTACCCCGCCCGTAACCCTCGGCGATGTTGCTCGCGACCGAGACTCCGGCACGACGCAATTGCGACACCAGACCGAACTTTTCATCCGTAGGAAAGGCCTTGGTCACCGAGTAGATCGTGAGGCACAGGTCCACTGCCTTTTGCCACGCGATCAGATCCCGATGTGAGCGGATCTCGCTCAATGCCTTCCCCTAGTGCCAAGTGCCTAGTGCCCAGTGCCTTTCTCTTAGCCTTCGATCACACCCAACAGCTCCGACTCGCGGAGGATGAGGTGCTTCACGCCCTTGATCTCGACTTCGGTGCCGGCGTACTTGCCGTAGACGACGGTGTCGCCCTTGGTGACGCTCATCTCGGCCCGCTTGCCGTTCTCAAGGCGCTTGCCGGGGCCGGTGGCGATGACCTCGCCCTTGACCGGCTTTTCCTTGGAGGCTTCGGGGAGGTAGATGCCCGAGGCGGTCTTGGTCTCGGCCTCGATGGGCTTGACGAGCACGCGGTCTTCGAGGGGTTTCACGGCCATTTCAATTCTCCTTCTCAAACGTTGGCTGAATCGTGGACTTGGTTCGCACGGACGCGTGCGTCCGTGTGGTAACGATCGAAACTACGCACGAGCGCGGATCGCGTGAAGCTCCGCGCGGATGGACTCGAGCAATCCCCGGTCACGCTCCGGGTTGAACTTGGTCTTTGTGTCGGCGTCGCTGCCGGGCTTGGGCATCTGGCCCCACACCGGCGCCTTGGGGTCCGGGTCGCTCTCGCGACGCGGGAAGACGTGCCAGTGCAGGTGGTGCACCAGGTTGCCGAGCGACTCGTAGTTGAGCTTGAACGCGCCGGTGGCCTTGCGGACCGCCTCGGCGAGCTGGCTCATCTCTTCGAGGAATCGCACCCGGATCGCCTTGGGCAGTTCGTCGAGTTCGGTCGCGGGGGTCTTGCACAGCAGCAGCGAGTAGCCCCGGAAGAACTGCGAATCGCCCATGACCGCGTAGCCGGTGTCGAGCTCGGCGATCACGGATGGATGCCTCCCCTCGCGAATGGCCGCGAGGCGGTTGCAGATGTCGCAGTTGGTCTGGTGGGTGGCCATGGCGCTCACGCTGTCGGCGTGCCCTCCGTGGCGAGTTTTCGGGCCGCGTCGCGGCGGGCCATCCAGAACTCGAAGACGATGGGGATCAGCGACACGACGATGATGCCCAGCAGCACCAGCGAGAAGTTCTTCTTGACGATCTCGAAGTTGCCGAAGAAGTACCCGGCCCCGGTGCACAAGCCGACCCACAGCAGGGCGCCGGCCACGTTGTAGAGGGCAAACTTGGAGTACGTCATCGCGCCCGCGCCGGCGACGAAGGGGACGAAGGTACGGACGATGGGCACGAAGCGGCCGATCACGACGGCCTTGCCGCCGTACTTCTCGTAGAACTCGTGGGCACGGTCGAGATGCTTGCGGTTGAGCAGCCGCTCCTTCCAGGTGGGGACGTGGCTGGGATCGATCTTTTGGCTGAAGACCCGGGGCCCGACCCACTTTCCGATCGCGTAGTTCACGGCGTCGCCAAGGATCGCGGCCGCGATGAGCAGCACCAGGACGGTCCAGAGGTTCATCGCCTCCGGCTTGGACGCCGCGAGGGCGCCCGCCGCGAAGAGCAGCGAATCGCCGGGAAGGAAGGGCGTCACCACCAGCCCGGTCTCAGCGAAGACGATCGCGAAGAGGATCGCGTAGATCCACACGCCGTAGTTCACCACCAGGTCGGCGAGCGACTTGTCGAGGTGGAGGATGGTGTGCAGGATCGTGTCGATGGGAACGCTCCGGGAACCGGCAAAGACGGGCGAGCGACGCTGATCGATCGCCCGTGATCTTCTTTCCTCAAGCGGGCTTTAGAACCCCATCCCGCCCATGCCACCCATGCCGCCCATACCACCCATGCCCGGCATGCCGCCACCACCGGCGGGCGCTGCTTCCTTGGGCTCGGGCTTGCTGGTGACGATGCAGTCGCTGGCGAGCAGCAAGGTCGCGACGCTGGCGGCGTTCTGGAGCGCGGAGCGATCGACCTTCGCCGGCGTGATGACGCCGTCGGCGATCAGATCGCCGTACTCGCCGGTGAGGGCGTTGAAGCCGAAGTTCTGCTTCGTGCCCTCGGCGACCTTCTGCACCACGACGGTGCCCTTGAAGCCCGCGTTCTCGGCGATGGTCTGCAGCGGGACGGCGATCGCCGTGTAGACGGTGCGGATGCCCGCGGCGTAGTCGAACGCGAAGCGGCCGACGTCCTCGACGCTCTTGTCGTCCTGCGTGCCGGGCTTGCCGAAGACGGCCTTGTACTCCTTGATGTTTTCGATCGCCTTGCGGGCGCGGATGAAGGAGACGCCGCCGCCGGGAACGATGCCCTCGGCGACCGCAGCGCGGGTCGCGTGCAGCGCGTCCTCGATGCGGGCCTTCTTCTCCTTCAGCTCGGCCTCGCTGGCCGCGCCAACCTTGATCTGGGCAACGCCGCCGGCGAGCTTGGCGAGGCGCTCCTGGAGCTTCTCGCGGTCGTAGTCGCTGGTGGTCTTCTCGATCTCGGCGCGGATCTGGGCGATGCGGGCCTGGATGTCCTTGGTGTTGCCGGCGCCCTCGATGATGGTCGTGTTGTCGGCGTCCACCTCGAGCTTCTTGGCCATGCCCAGCTGCTTGAGCTCGATCTTGTCGAGCTCGATGCCCAGGTCCTTCATCACGGCGGTGGCGCCGGTGAGGATGGCGATGTCCTCGAGCATGGCCTTGCGGCGGTCGCCGTAGCCGGGGGCCTTGACGGCGCAGACGTTGAGCGTGCCGCGGAGCTTGTTGATGACGAGCGTGCTGAGGGCCTCACCGGTCACGTCCTCGGCGATGATGAGCAGGGGCTTCTTGGCCTGCATCACCTTCTCGAGCAACGGGACGAGCTTGCTGACGCTGTCGATCTTGTCCTCGTGGATCAGCACGAGGGCCTTGTCGAACTCGACCTTCATGCTGTCTGCGTCGGTGACGAAGTTGGGGCTGAGGTAGCCGCGGTCGAACTGCATGCCCTCGACGACGGTGACTTCCGTGTCGATGTTCTTGCCTTCCTCGACGGTGATGACGCCGTCCTTGCCGACCTTCTCGAAGGCGTCGGCCATGATCTTTCCGATTTCCTGATCGTTGTTAGCGCTGATGGCGGCGACGTTCTGGATGTCGCCCTTGCCCTTCACCGGGGTCGCCATGTCGTCGATCGCCTTGCTGGCGACCTCGACGGCGGCCTTCATGCCGCGGATGAGCGCGTTGGCGTCGACGCCGGCGGCGATGTGGCGGAGACCCTCACGGAAGAGCGCCTCGGCGAGGACGGTGGCGGTGGTCGTGCCGTCGCCCGCGTCGTCGGAGGTCTTGGAGGCGGCCTGCTTGACCAGCATGGCGCCCATGTTCTCGGCCTTGTTCCTGAGCTCGATCTCTTCGGCGACGCTCACGCCGTCCTTGGTGACGGTCGGCCCGCCCCAGGACTTGTCGAGCACGGCGTTGCGGCCGCGGGGCCCGAGGGTGGCCTTGACGGCCTTGGCGAGCTTCTCCACACCGGCGAGCAGGGCCTGACGGGCATCGGCATCGAAAACGAGTTCTTTGGCAGCCATCGGTCTCTCCGAAATGAGATGAACGGGTTTGGTAGCTGTGAGGAAAATCCGGCAGCGCGGCAGTGATACCGCGACAGGGCGAGGGCAACGGGCGTGCCAGAGCCGGCGACCGCGGCCACCCGCTTCGACGCGGCAACGCGGCTTGGCTCCCCTGTGATTGGGGGTTTGGCGGGGTGTGAAGGAGCCGCGGCGCTTCAGGCGACGACCGCAGTTGTCACAGCAATGGCCCGAGGCTTGGTTGTGCTGCCGAAGTGGCAGTGAACAGCCGACCGGTTCGTTTCTGAGGTTGGAGATCGCGGCCCCAACCGCCGCGCCGGAAGGGGGTGGGGCCATGAATCGCTCGGCGAGATTTCGGATCGATCACGCTTCGGGAAGACAAAAGGACCGGCCCGAGGCCGGTCCTACCAGTGCTTGTTCGCGAGTACCCGATCCCCTCTTCAGACCTCAAGCAGCAGCCGCTGCGGGTCCTCGATGCACTGCTTGATGCGCACCAGGAACTGCACAGCCTCCGCGCCGTCGATGATGCGGTGGTCGTAGGACAGCGCAAGGTACATCATCGGGCGGATGGCGATCTGGCCGCTGCTGGCGGGGTATTCGACCGGGCGGTTCTTGATCGCGTGCATGCCGAGGATGGCGGACTGGGGGGCGTTGAGGATCGGCGTGCTCATGAGGCTGCCGAAGACGCCGCCGTTCGTGATAGTGAACGTGCCGCCCTGCATCTCGTCGAGGCCGAGCTTGCCGTCGCGGCCGCGGGTGGCGAGGTCCTTGATTCCGGATTCGATTTGAGCGACGCCGCGGCTCTCACAGTTGCGGAGCACCGGGACCACGAGGCCCTTGGGCGTGCTCACGGCGACGGCGATGTCGCACGACGCGTGCTTCTCGATCATGAGAGCGCCGCCCTCTTCGACGATCGAGGCATTCACGAGCGGGAAGGCCTTGAGGGCCGACACGGCGGCCTTGACAAAGAAGCCCATGAACCCGAGACCCACGCCGTGCTTCTTCTCGAAGTCTTCCTTGTAGGTCTTGCGGAGGGCCATCACCTCGCCCATGTCCACCTCGTTGAACGTGGTGAGCATGGCGGCGGTGTGCTGAGCCTGCACCAGGCGCTGCGCGATGCGCTGGCGGATGGGCGTCATCTTCTCGCGGGTCGAACCAGCGGGGGCCGGACCGGCGGGAGCGGCGACGCGGGCCGCGCCGTTGCTGGCCGGAGCGCCGGCGGGCACGCCCGAGTTGCGAGCCTGGACGAACGCGAGCACGTCCTGCTCGCGGATGCGCCCGCCGCCGCCGGTGGCGACGACGCGGGAGAGATCGACGTTGTGCTCCTCGGCGAGCTTCTTGGCGAGGGGCGTGGCATGGACTTCGGTGGCAGCAGGTGCGGGTGCGGCCACGGGAACGCTCGCGGGCTTGGGCGCGGGTTGCGCCGGGGCGGGGACGCTCCGGCTCGCTTCCGCAGGCTTCGCAGCGGGTGCAGCAGCGGGCGCCGGCGTCGGAGCCGGCGCAGCGGGCTTGCTCGGGGCAGCGCCGGCCTCGATCGCGCCGACCACCTGACCCACGTTCACCGTGTCGCCCTCGCCGGCCATGCGCTTCAGGACGCCGGCCTCGGGAGCGAGGATGGGCATGGTGACCTTGTCGGTCTCAAGGTCGAGCAGCTCCTCGTCGCGGTTGACGAAGTCGCCGTCCTTCTTGTGCCACTTGGAGAGGACGCCGGTGGTGATCGACTCGGCGATGCTCGGGATGGTGATGTTGGTGGGCATGTTTGTCAGGGTGTTATCGGCTCGAAAACGCGAGAAATCTTGCGGAACTGCCGGAGCTGTCCGGGTGCTTTAACGCTTCCCCGAAACCGCCTTCGACTCGCTCTTTGCGGCGGGCTTGGGCTCGGCCTTTGGTGCGTCCTTGGCATCCTTCTTGGGCGGGGCCTTCCCCACCGCTTCCTCGAGGATGTCCTCCTGCTCGTGCTTGTGCACGTGCTTGCTGCCCACCGCCGGGCTCGCGCTGGCAGGGCGGCCGATGTAGGGCAGGTCGAAGCCGAGCGTGGCCTGCACGGCGTCGCGGACAAAGAGGTAACCGCCCATGTTCCGCGGCTCTTCCTGCACCCAGGTTCGCTTGGCGGACTTGGGATACGAGTCGAGCACGCCCTTGAGCGCGGCGGCGTTGAGCGGATAGAACTGCTCGAGCCGCACGATCGCGACGTCGTTCTTCGCCAGTTCGTCGCGCCGCTCGGCGAGCTCCCAGTAGAGCTTGCCCGAGCACAGAAGCACGTTCTTGACGCCCTTCTTGTCGAGGAACTTGCTTGACCCGTCGGTCTTCACGCCAACCGTGGGCGCGAAGCGCGGGTCGTCGATCACTTCCTGGAACCGGCCGTTGACAAGCTCTTCGACGCGGCTGGTCTCCTTGCGGAGCAGGCTCTTGGGGCTCATCACGATCAGCGGCTTGCGGAAGTTGCGGCGCACCTGACGACGCAGCGCGTGGAAGATCTGCGCGCCGGTGCTCGGGTTGATCACCTGCATGTTGTCGTCGGCGCACGACTGCAGGAACCGCTCCAGGCGGCCCGACGAGTGCTCCGGACCCGCGCCCTCGTAGCCGTGCGGCAGGAGCAGCACCAGGCCCGACCAGCGATCCCATTTCTGTTCGCTGCTGCACAGGTACTGATCGATGATGACCTGAGCGCCGTTCACGAAGTCGCCGAACTGGCCTTCCCAGCAGACGAGCATGTTGGGATCGGCGAGCGAGTAGCCGTAGTCGAAGCCCATCACGCTGACTTCCGACAGCGGGCTGTCGTAGACGCAGAACTTGGCCTGACGGGGCTTGCCGTCCGGGCCGGGCGTGCCGATCTCCTTGCCCCCACCGTCCTTGCCCGGCTCGCCGATCTCACGCATGTTGTTCAGCGGCGTGTACGGCTGACCGGTGACGGCGTCGCGGAGCACCGCGTGGCGCTGCGTGAACGTGCCGCGGCGGCAGTCCTGACCGGAGAGCCGCACCGGATGTCCTTCGAGCAGCAGCGTGCCGAAGGCGAGGATCTCCGAGTCGGCGTACGAGATCAGGCCCTTGGTGGGCAGGTTGGCGCGGCCTTCGAGCAGCGACTTCAGCTTCGGATTGACGTTGAAGCCATCGGGCACGCGGCCCAGCGCGGCGCAGACCTCTTCCAGCAGGTCCTTGCTCACGCCGGTCTTCACCGGGTCGTGCGAATAGTCCGCGCCCATGCCCTTCCAGCGGGCCGAACCCGGATCGATCGTCGGGTCGTGCGCCTTGCGCTTCGCGGCGGCCTGGGCGGCGTCCAGCTCCGATTCGAGCTTGGCCGACAGCGCCTTGAAGTCATCCGCGCTCACCACACCCTCGGCCTGCAGCTCCTCGGCGTACTCGGTGAGGATGCTCTTCTTGGCCTTGATGAGCGACGCGAGCGTGGGCTGGGTGAAGCTCTGCTCGTCCTGCTCGTTGTGGCCGTACTTGCGGTAGCAGACCAGGTCGATGAAGACGTCCTTGCGGAAGACCTGGCGGTACTCGATCGCCAGTTCGGCGACCGTGAGCAGCGCGTCGGGGTCCTCGGCGTTCACGTGGAAGACCGGCGCGTCGATCATCTTCGCCACGTCGGTGCAGTAGCGGCTGGAGCGCGAGTCCTCGGGGATCGTGGTGAACCCGATGAGGTTGTTGATGACGATGTGCACCGTGCCGCCGGTGGTGTAGCCCTCGAGCTGGCTGAAGTTCAGGCATTCGGCGACCATGCCCTGACCGGCGACGGCGGCATCGCCGTGGATGAGCAGCGGGATCACGCGCCGACGCTCGGTGTCGCCGCGGAGTCGTTGCTTGGCACGGGTGCGGCCTTCGACCACCGGGTTCACACTCTCAAGGTGGCTGGGGTTGCTGGCCATCGCGAGGTGGAGGCTGCGGCCGTTACGGAACTTCCGCTCACCGCTGTAGCCGCGGTGGTACTTCACGTCGCCGCCGCCGTCGGCGAAGCCCTCGTCCCAGTTGTCCTCGAACTCGGTGAAGATCTGCTGATAGGTCTTCCCCATGATGGTGTTGAGGACGTTGAGGCGGCCGCGGTGGGCCATGCCGATCACGACCTCTTCGACGCCGACCGTCGTGGCGTGCTCGAGCAGGCGGTCGAGCATGGGGATGAGCGACTCGGCGCCCTCAAGGCTGAAGCGCTTGTCGGTCGGGTAGCGCTTCTGGATAAAGCGCTCGAAGCCCTCGGACTTGCTGAGCAGGTCGAGGATGCGCAGCTTCTCGTCCTTGGCGGGCTCGCGGGTGCCTTGATTCGCCTCGAACTTCTGCAGGAACCACTCACGCTCGCGGGCGTCGTGGATGTGCAGGAACTCGACACCGACGGTGCGGCAGTAGGTCTTCTCGAGGTGATCGACGAGCTCGCCCAACGTCGTCTGCGAGCCCTGAACCCCGGTGAGCGAGATGTCCACGTGCTGGGCGCGATCGGCGTCCGACAGGCCGTGGAACGAAAGCGAGAGAGACTCCGGCCGCGGCGGGGGGCGACCGAACGGATCGAGGTTGGCACCCAGATGGCCGAGCTTGCGATACGCCGAGACCAGGGCATCGACCGCGGCCTGGAACCGCGAGGCCTCGCCGGTCATGGGGACGCGGGAGCCTTGGCTGATGACCATCGAGCCCGCGGCGGGCGCTGCCGCGGTGGCGGCGCCGAGCCCCTGTCCGCCGGCGAGATCAAAGCCCATGAAGAAGGACTTCAGATCCGCGGGGACGGAGTTGGGATCGGCCTTGTACTGCTGGTACTGGGCCTCGAGATACTCCCCCTGCCAGCCGTTCAGCGAGGCATCTGGAGAGAACTGGAGGCAACGGAGCGAGGACAGATGTTGGTGGGGGTGGCCTGTGGCGCTCATCGCGACACCTTGTGTGCGTGGAAGTGACGGAAGTACCCGCGGCGAGCCGCGTCGCGCCCGGACCCGAACATTCCCTTGATCGGGTGCCGCCGGGAGCGGGTCAATGGTAGGAGGAGAGTGGGATGGGGTGGGGCTCAAGTGGGGAGCCCAAGGCCGCGGCGGAGTCCGGATTGCCGCGGGAATCGGGAGGCGTCAAGGCCCGGGGGCGAGGGGCGGAGCGCCGGGGACGCGAGGGCCGCCTTCGGCCTGCAAAACGGGGACGGACGCGGGCAAGGCCCCAACCCGCGTGCACGGGGGTTGGGGCCTTGCCGCCCCGGCTGTCGAATACGCTCCCTGCGTGAACCCGGACCCTGCCACCCCGCGCCGCGTCGTGCTGCTCCTGCACGAGGGTCACGGTGCGGCCCACATCGATCTTTTGATGGAGCGCGATGACGGGCCGCTGGTCACATTTCGAGCGCCCCTTGGGGTGAAGCTGGCGCTTGCAGCGGGCGATGCCGCGGCGTTCGAGGCGGAGCGGTTGGCCGACCATCGACGCGTGTATCTGGAGTACGAAGGCCCGGTGTCGAATAACCGAGGGACGGTGCGGCGGCTGGCGACGCACACGCTGCTCGCGTTCGCCGCGTTGCCGAACGCCCTGCACCTCACGGTGGGCGCGTCCGCCACCCCTGCCTCTGCTCCTTCCGCCGCCGCGACGGACTGGACGGCCCGACCGAATCCACAAGGCTTGTGGCGGTTCGAAGGGCGTGGTAGGCTGGAGGAGTCGGGGATGGGGTTTGGGATGGGGGCGGCGGACGCGGGCGTGCCGCGGTAACGCCGAGTGCCGGACGCGAGGTCCTCGGTTCGAAATCTTCAACTCGGGATCTCAGACTCAGGGCCTCTAACTCAGGGTCTCTAACTCAGGGGTTTGCCATGGACCGTGGAAGAGTTTTCGCCGGACCGCAGCGTTCGCCCGAGGGCCTGCCGTCGATCGGACAGAACACCAACGTCTTTCGTCCCGGTCAGGGGATGCAACCGGCGCCGACGCCGGGTGCGACCAGCCCCCCGCCCGGGCTCGCGCCCGACGGGCCCGAGGTGAAGCCGAAGATCCAGGCGTTCGAGAAGTCGAACTCGATCGGCCGTACCGAAGACTCGTGGAAGCGTCAGACCAACAAGACCGGCTCGGGAGCGACGCACGTGAAGAGCTTCCACGCCAAGCTCACGGGCGAGTCGCTCGAGTTCCTCGACAAGCAGATCAACGAGTGGCTCGATGCGCACCCCGACCACGAGGTGAAGTTCTCGACCGCGACGGTGGGCGAATGGACCGGTAAGCTGAAAGAGCCCAACTTGATCGTGCAGGTCTGGGTCTGAGGGAGTGGGAAGAGCTGAGGGGTGAGGATGGAGCTGGCGACGGCGGGGCGGTGCCCTTTCGTCCGCCCTCTCCGGCTTGCCATTCGTCATACGCGTTCCAGCAGCAGCGCCGTCTGATCATCGCTCGGCTTCGCAGCGCCGATGTGGGCGCGGATCGCCGCGTCGAGCGTGCGCAGCACGGATTCCGGCTCCGCCGGCGGCCTCGGTGCGGCCTCCACCGCCCGGACGACGCGGGACACGCCGAAGAGTTCGTTCGTCGCCGACATCGCCTCGCTGATGCCGTCGGTGTAGAGCAGCACGCGCTCGCCGCTCGCGAACTTCCGCGTCGTCACGCTCGACCCGATCACGTCCAGAATGCCCAGCGGCGGTCCGCCGTCGAGTTCCAGTTCGCGCACGCCACCCGATCCGTGCACCAGCGGCGGCGGGTGCCCGGCGCCAGCGAACTCGAGCGTTCCCGCATCGGCGTCGTACACACCCGCGAGCGCCGTGACGAATGAGTTGCCAATCCGCCGCGCGAACAAGCGTCGATTCAGTTCCTCGAGCAGCCGATCCGGCGACGGGAGTTCGGCCATGTTCCGCAGCACCGTGTGCAGCATGGATACAACCACGGCCGCGGAGGGCCCGTGCCCGGAGGCGTCGGCGATGAGGAAGCCAAAGCGGCTCGGATTGCCCGACGGGTCGGGAAAGACGTCGTAGTAGTCGCCCCCGGCGCGGTCGAACGTCGCGTACGCCGCGGCGACCTTCACGCCCGGGATCTGCGGCACTTCCTGCGGCAGCAGGCTCTTCTGGATCTCGGCGATCTGGTCGATCTCGGCCTGGATGTACGCGGTCGCCTCGCGGAGGCTCCTGGCGATGTTCAGGTTGCGGATCACCACGCCCACGAGATTGGCCTGCAGCACCACCGTCTCGAGGTTCTCCATCGACCAGCGATCCTGGGGCGTGTCCATTAGGATCAGCCAGTCCGCCGGCTGCGACTTCTCCGGTAAGGGGGTCGCGACGAGCGAGCGGTAGCCGCGGGTCCACGCGCCGAAGACGCTGTCGGGCGCGCCGTCGAGCTGGGCCATCTGCGGCGAATCGTTCGATGTGATGAGGCCGACCAGCCCGCCCCGGTGCACCTGGGCCGCGTTGACTTGCCCCTCGTGCACGACGGGTGGAACGAGCTCCTGCCCGTCGGGCGTGCGCCAGCGGGTGATGCGGTACGAACCAGGCGGGCAATCGCGCGTACGGACCATGACCATGCACGAGCGGCCGCGGATGCGACCCATCGCCTCCGCGAACTCGTTGATGATCCCGTGATCGTGGGTCTGGTTGAACAGCTTGTGCGTGAGATTGAGCAGCAGGGGCAGGCGCTGGTTGCCGGCCAGATCGGCGAGCCGCACGCCGGGCAGCGCGTCGGCGTCGGCGTACGACGGGATGGGAATCGGCTCGGCGGGCAAGGCAAACATCTCCGGCCGCGGCACCGTAAACTGCCGAGGCGGGGTCTGGAAGGCGTCGCAGTGTATTCGATGCCCGAGTGTCCGCCGATGCCGATTCCGTTCCGGGCCCTGCCCGACTGCTCCCCTCCCCCACTGCCCCACTTCTCCCCATGTCCACCCACTACCACCAACTCTGCTCCCTCGTCCGCCGCTCCGGCGTGCTCGGTTCCATTGGCGCCCTGGTTTCGTGGGACCAGGAGACGTACATGCCCCCCGCGGGTGCGGCGTTCCGCGCCGAGCAGCTCGGTCTGATTGCCGAACTGCACCACAAGCACGCGACGGATCCGAAGATCGGCGAACTCATCGCCGCGTGCGAAGCCGACAAAGCGCTGCTCGCCAACGAGACTGTCGCCGCCAACATCCGCGAGCTGCGCCGCGACTACGACCGGATGACCAAGCTGCCCACCCGCCTCGTCTCCGAGCTCGCAACGACGACCAGCCAGGCCCAGGAAGCCTGGAAGCACGCCCGCCAGAACAGCAACTTCGCGGCGTTCGTCCCCAAGCTCGAACGCGTCTTCGAGCTCACGCGCCAGAAAGCTGATTGCTACGGCATTCCCGCCGGCGGCGAACGCTACGACGCGCTGCTTGACGAGTACGAGCCCGGCGCGAGCGCTAAGGAGATCGAGGCCACGTTTACGCCCCTGCGTGCGAAACTCGCCGCCCTGATCCACAGCGTCGCTGCGTCCGGCAAGAAGCCCGACACCTCGATCCTCTCGGCCCAGATCCCCGCCGACAAGCAGCACGCCTTCGGCCAGATGATCCTCAAGGCGATCACGTTCGACCTCGACGCTGGCCGCCTCGACGTCACCACGCACCCGTTCTGCAGCGGCGTCGCCCCCGGCGACACCCGACTCACCACCCGCTACCGCGACGAGAAGTTCACCGACGCGCTCTACGGCACGCTCCACGAGGCGGGCCACGGTCTGTACGAGCAGGGCCTGCCGAAGGCCGGCTCGCCCGAGGGCCTGTTCGGTCAGCCCCTGAGCGAGGCGATCTCGCTGGGTATCCACGAGAGCCAGAGCCGCATGTGGGAGAATCTGGTCGGGCGCAGCCGCGAGTTCTGGGTGTGGGCGTTGCCGCTGGCGAAGGAGTACTTCGGCAGCGCGATGGCGAACGTGACGCCCGACTCGATGTTCCAGGCGGTGAACACGACGACACCGAGCCTGATCCGCGTCGAGGCCGACGAAGGCACGTACAACATGCACGTCATGGTGCGCTTCGAGCTCGAGCGTGCCCTGCTCTCGGGCGCGATGAAGGTCAAGGACGTGCCCGGCGAGTGGAACCGTCGATACAAGGACTATCTCGGCATCGACGTGCCCGACGACCGGCGCGGCTGCCTGCAGGACGTGCACTGGTCCGCGGGGCTCATCGGCTACTTCCCGACGTACACGCTGGGCAACCTCTACGCCGCCCAGTTCTGGGAGACCATCGAGCAGGAGATCCCGGACGTGAAGGCCAAGATCAGCCGCGGCGAGTTCGCGCCGCTGCGCGAGTGGCTGCGGACCAAGATCCACGTCCACGGGCGTCGCTACCGGGCCGCGGAGTTGTGCAAGCGCGTCACGGGCAAGCCGCTGAGCGCGGATCCGCTGCTGCGCTACCTTGGCACCAAGTCCAAGGCCGTCTACGGCGTGTGACCGCTCACTGCACGCGCGGTTTCTCGAGCAGCAGGTACAGCACGTCGTCGGTGAACGGCGTGTTGTCGGTCAGACCGATGTGGTCCTCGGGCAGAAAGCGCACGCTGGTCCAGCGGAGCGGCGAGCGCAATCGCGGCGACCAACGGCCATCGAGCCGCTCGTCCATCAACGCACTCGCACGCGTCACGGTGCCGTCACCGGGTGCGGTCTCACGCACACGCACCCGACCGGTGGCCGCGTTCGCCTCCAGCACCGCCGGCGTCTTGACCGCGTCTCCCGCAATCAGGTGCAGTTCCAACCCCGCGGGAGTCGTGGCCGGTCTATCGAGTGCCTGATGCAATTGCCTGGCTTTGCGGAGGCACTTGTCGAGATGATCAATCGCGATCGCGCGGCGCTGTTCTTCGTCGACATCCGACAAGATCCATGCCAGCGTGCGATCGGGTTTGGCAGACGCCAGTCCCCAGCCGTACTTCTTCCAAGTCTCGACGTCGAACAGATCGCCCACCGGTTCGCCTGTCGTGACATCGACCACTGTTCCGTGCCGCGAGCGAGTCATGAGCTGATAGATCGACGGCATCGTGCCGAGGATCGCGGGCGCGTATGTCGGCGTGAGCGCGGAGTAGTTCACGCCCTCGATCAGCTGCTTGAGCGAGAGCACCGACCCCGCGCTGGGCGTTCCGACGATGATCACCTGCTCGACGTTCGCCGCGCCCGCCCAGGTCACGCGCGGCACGCTGTCGTCATCGGGAAGCGGGTCCTTGCCGTATTTGAGGTAATAGAGCGCGACCAGCCCGCCCATGGAGTGCGCGACGATGTCCACCTTGGCCCGCGTGCCGTCGTGACGCTGGCGGCTCGCGAACTCGGAGACGTGACCGATGAGCTCGTCCAGGCGAGCCGCGTTCTCGGAGATATCCCGCCGCCAGTCGTAGTCGAACTGATAGCACGTGGTGTGCAGCCCGGCGTAGTCCACGCCGCTTCCGCCCCCGCCTCCCCCACGCCCCTCACGCCCACCATCACCAGCCCGCCTCATCTTCGCCTCGAGGATGTCGCGGTCCACGTACCGGCCCGCCTCAAGCGAGCGGATGATGCCTTTGTATGGCTCGAGGGCCGCGATCCGGACCACGCCCACATCGGCCTCCAGCGTCTCCAGCACGCCGTCGGGCTTCACATCGTCCTTCAGCTGCGAGAGCGGCACGCCCTTTCGCATCGGCAGGGAGAACACCCGAGCACCCTCCGGGAAATCGGTGTCCACAGCCCCGTGCACGAACGCCCCCCAGACGATTCGGCCCGTGGGCTCTTCCACCAGAGTGCTGCCCAGAATGCCCGGAATGACGATGACAGGGTTCCGATCGGCACCGATGGTCTGGGCCGATCGGTTGTAGATGGCCGCGATGTCGGCCTTCGCTTCGGGATGCGAAGCACATCCCGTGAAGGTCGAGAGCAGCAGGAGCACGCCACACCATGCAGCAAGCAGCACAGCCCGACCGCGTGGTCTCGCTTCCGACGCTTCGAGTTGGGGGTGGGGTTGCGGGTGGGTCATTGATCGAGATGATGCCGGCGACGCCCGCGTGTGTCGCTTCCAAGGCCAACCCGACCCAACAATCGGGCGTGGAAGCCATCTCCGTCTTCGACATCTTTAAGATCGGCGTCGGACCATCGAGCAGCCACACCATGGGCCCGTGGCGGGCGACGCAGCGGTTCCTCCGAGCGATCGACGAGCGCGTCGGGCTGACGAATGTGCAGCGCATCCAGGTGGACCTCTTCGGATCGCTCGCCAAGACCGGCAAAGGCCACGGCACCGACCTTGCCGTCGTGCTCGCGCTCGCGGGTGAAGACCCGGTGACGTGCAAGGTCGAGGGCCTGACCGATCGCTTCCACGCGATCCTCAGGAACAAGCGTCTGCGGCTCGCTGGCGATCGCGAGATCGGTTTCGACGCCGGAACCGATATCCGCTTCCACATGGACCGGGCCCTTCCGTTCCACCCCAACGGCGTGACGTTCACGGCATTCCTGAAGCCCGGCAACCAGTGGGACCGGCCTCCGGCTAGTCTTCCCACCAGCAGCTCACCAAGCAACACATCAAGCAACACATCAAACATTAAGGCAGACCGGCCGGAGGCCGGTCCTACTGAGACCTCGGAAACCTACTACTCCGTCGGCGGCGGGTTCGTCGTCCAGGAGAACGAATCCCCCTCCGGCCACCGCGCTGTCACCCTGCCCTTCCCGATCGAGCACGCGTCCGAACTGCTTGCGTACTGCGAGAAGCACCGGTCCTCCATCCCGCAGATCGTGCTGCGCAATGAACTGGCATGGCGGGCCGAGAGCGACATCCGGCTTGATCTGATCAAGATCTGGCGCGAGATGCACGCCTGCATCTGGCGCGGCTGCACCACCGACGGCATTCTGCCCGGCGGCCTGAACGTCGTGCGCCGTGCCGCGAGCATGAGCCGCAAGATGCTCGAGGGCGACGCGCCCGCGGGCATCGACGCCTGGACGAGCGCGGTCAAAGCCAGCGTGCGCGACTTCGAGCACATCCTGAAGTGGGTGAGCGCGTTCGCGCTCGCGGTGAACGAAGAGAATGCCTGCTTCGGACGCGTCGTCACCGCCCCCACCAACGGCGCGGCGGGCGTGATCCCCGCGGTGATGATGTACGCCCGCTGCTTCAAGGACATGAGCGACGACAAGACGATCGCGTTCATGCTCACGTCCGGCGAGATCGGCAGCCTGTTCAAGAAGGGTGCGACGATCTCGGCCGCGATGGGCGGCTGCCAGGCCGAGATTGGGGTGTCGAGCGCCATGGCCGCCGCGGGCCTCACCCAAGTCCTCGGCGGCTCACCGGGCCAGGTGCTCATGGCCGCGGAGATCGCGATGGAGCACCACCTTGGCATGACCTGCGACCCGATCGGCGGGCTGGTGCAGATCCCATGCATCGAACGGAACATCATGGGCGCGATCAAGGCCATCACCGCCGCCAACGTCGCCATGGAGAGCAACCCGGCGACGGCGAAGGTCAGCCTCGATCAGGTCATCGCGACGATGTGGCAGACCGCCAAGGACATGAGCACAAAGTACAAGGAAACCGCCGAGGGCGGCCTCGCGGTCGCGGTGACGATCAGTGAGTGCTGATCTCATCTAGAATACTGCGATGTCCGCGTTCAACGACACCCAGCTTCTCGCCCTCGCCGACATTTGCCGCCGCTTCGGCATCGCGGAGTGCTCTGTTTTCGGATCCGCGGCAACCGGTCCGATCGAACGAGCGAACGATGTGGATTTCTCGATCCGACTCGCTCCCGGTCGGGTTTTGGACTTTGACGATTACGCAAATCTCGAAGCCGAACTCCGGATCTTGGTGGGCAAGCCTGTTGACGTCGTCAACGCGTCGTTCATCCGCAATCCGTTCTTCCGCCGCAGCGTCGAAGCGACCCGCCGGGTGCTGTATGCCGCGTGACGCCGACGAGATGCACCTCTGGTCGATGCTCGCCGCGGCTCGCGAGGTGCGGTTCTTCGTGCACTCCAAATCATGGGAGGATTACCAGAAGGATGTCCTTCTGCGCCGCGCCGTAGAAAGATCCGTCGAGATCGTCGGCGAGGCGGCGCGACGCGTTTCGACGGAGTTCAAGGCCGCACACCCCGAGATGCCATGGCCCAAGATCGTCGGACAGCGCCATCGACTCGCTCACGAGTACGACACCATCGACGACGCGACGATCTGGGCCGTCGCAACCAAGCACATTCTGGCGCTTATTGATCAGCTGGAACGCGTCGGCGTGAAAGCACCAGACGAGACAGAACCGTGAGCAGCCAGCCCCGCTACTGCTGCGCCATCCTGATCGACTCGCGCGGCAACCTCGTGCTGGAACGCCGCTCGCCCCACGACCCGATCGCCGGCGGCAAGCTTGCGTGCTTCGGCGGCGGACGCGAGGCCGATGAAACTCCGGAAGAGACCATCCGCCGCGAGCTGCGCGAAGAGCTCGGCTTCACGCCGGGACCGTTCGATCGCAACGCGGTGGCGTTCGTGCTCCACACCCCGATGGGCGAGGCGTGGTTCTACCAACTCCGCGGCCCCGAGCTGGGCGAGGCCCAAGCCGTCGAGCCCGGCTGCGGCGTCGAGTGGATCGCCGAATCGCTGCTGCTCACCCAGCACGACCACGAACTCGCGGCGTGGCACCGCGTGATGTTCCAAGCCCGAGCGGCCGGCCAACGCACCACGACCGCCACGTGACACGAGGCCGCGTGAACCGCAAGCACGCGACCCGAGCAGGCAAGGCCCCAACCCCGGCGCGCCCGTGCTGGGGCTTTGGCAACCAGACTTCCGATGCACCGACCCGTCGACCGTGGCGACATCGCATGGTCCGAAAGCCTCGGCGCCACGGGCAACGCTCGCACGCAATCGTCCCCCCATCCCCCTTGACGCCCGCCCCGGCGCGTCTACCCTACCGCCTACCTGTTGAGGGCAGATAGCTCAATTGGTAGAGCACAGCATTGAAAATGCTGGGGTTGCCGGTTCAAGTCCGGCTCTGCCCATTCGCACAAGCCCGCCTCTGGCGGGCTTCTTCTTTTGGTGCGGGAGGGGCCCGCCCGAGCGCGTCGGCCTCGGCCAATTAGGCGGGCGTGCTACAACACGGCATGGATTCCGGTACCAGCACGAGCACACGTCGCGCCCTTTCACGCCGCCAGAAGATTGTGTACTACTGGCTGCCGGCGCTGGTCGCGGCATACACGCTGCTGGGCTTCTTTGCTGTGCCTGTGATCATCCGGAAAATCATCGTGCCGCAGGTGCAGAAGAGGCTGCATGCGACGATCACGCTGGAGCGTGCGTACAGCAACCCGTTCTCGTTCTGGCTGACGCTCGAGAAACTCGAGGTCAAGAACCTCGAGGGCGAGCATGTCTTTTCATTTGATCGCTTCGACGCCAACTTCCAGGCGCTTGACACGATCTTCTCGCGCGGCTGGCACTTTGACGAGGTGAAGGTCGTGAAGCCCTTCATCAAGGGCCGGGTTGACCCGGACGGGACCAACACCTTCGCGAAACTCATCAAGCCGGTGCCGCCGGATCCGCGGGCCAAACCGAAGGAACCGCTCCGGCAGATCCCGCGGCTGGTGGTGCGGGACCTGGCTGTGGAACGGGGCGAGATCGAGTTCAAAGACCTGTCAACGCCTACGCCGTTCGACCGTGCGGTGCATGGAGCGACGTTTCGCATCACAAACGTCGACACCCGTCCCGACTACGTAAACCCGATGCGGCTCGAGTTCTCAACCGACGAAGGGGCTCAGGTGACCTGGTCGGGCTCACTGCAGGTCAATCCGCTTACGAGCACCGGAGATATCGAGGTCAACGGGATTGTCGCGTCGCGCTGGATGCCGTACGCGATGCGGTACACGGATATCGGGCTGGAAGGCGCGAAGGTGAGCGCCAAGGTGTCGTACGAGTTTGCACCCGCCGGTTCGCCGCGGGTGGCGAGGGCGACGGTCTCGACCGCGACGATCGAGAACCCGAAGCTCATCGTGCCGTGGCAGGACGCGATCAAGGGTCGCGCCGAGGCGGCGGCGGCGCTCGTGACCGTCACCGATCTCGCGATTGATGCGGACGCGCGGCGCGTCGCGATCGCGAAGGTTGATGTGCAGGGCGGCGCGAGCCTTCTGGAGTTGAGCAAGGGACCGACGGTGCCGCAGCGCGTCGGCGCCGCGTTGCTCAGCGCTCCGCGGGCCGACGGCCCGGCGCCGGCGCCAGAGCCGGCGCCGCGGCAGGACCTTGCGGCGATTCCGTATCCGATCGTGCGGCTTCTGACCGGACTGGAGCAACTGATCAGCGACGTGCAAAGCCCCTGGTCGATCGCGCTCGAGTCATTTGCGGTTGCTGGACACTCACACAGGTTCGAGGACCTGTCGGCGGTTGAAGCCGTAAAGCTGACGACGTCGAACGTGACGCTGCGGGCCGGTCCGATCCGGAGCGGTGACCGGTTCAAGGCGCCGTTCTCGCTGCAGGCGACGGTCCAGGAGAGCGGCGCGGCAACGATCGAAGGGACGATCGAGCCTCTGGCCCGCAGGATCGCCGGGACCATCGACGGCAAGAACCTGAACGCGGCCGCCGCGGCGCCCTACATCCCGGCCTCGGCGCTCGCACCGCTTCCGCCCGCGCGGCTGGGCAACACGATTCTCTCGCTTGCTGGCGAGTTCCGGGCCGAGCTACCACCAGAGGGCGGAGCGAGATCCGCGTGGAAGGGACGCACCGTGCTCGCGCCGCTGACCTTTGAATCGAGCGAGAATCGGGAGCTCCTGCTCGGGGCCGCGTCGCTCGATATTCGCAGCGACGCGACGCTGCACACGACGGCGGCGGCCGATATCGAGATCGCGTGGAAGGGCACCATCAAGGGCGAGAGTTTCAGCGCCGCCGCACCGCTGCCGCAGACCGGCGACACCAAGGCGAGCATCGGAGCGCTCGACGTGGACGGGGCGCTCACACTGCAGCGTGCCAGCGCCGGCGGCGTGCGCATCAACTACAAGGGTGCCGCGGATCTTGGCGGCGTGGACGTGAGCGCGAGCGAAGCTTTCGGACCGGTCGCGGCGAAGCTGGACGGCGCGGTGTTTTCCGGCGATCTTGCGGTAGAGGCTGCACCGAACACCGCCCCTAACCTGACGTTGCGCGGCGAGGCGTCCGCAAAGGGCGTGCAGGCGACATCAGAGAAGCTCGGACAAGCCACGGCGGCAGTGGCCGCCGCGAAAGTCTCGACGCTGGCGTTCGATAGCGGCGCCAAGAAGCTCTCCGCGTCGGTCGTAACGGTCGATGGACTGGACGTGAAGGCCGCACCTCCGATGCTTCCGCCCGAAGGCTTCACGAAACAGCCGCCGGGAGAGAAGCGTCGGTTCTCGCTCGCGGGGATCCTCCCGCTGGACATCGCGCTCGAACGGTTCGATCTCACCAACGGTCGGATCGAGCTGACCGACGCTTCCACGGCACCCCCGACCGTGATCGCGGCGGAAGACATCGCCGTGACGGCGGTGCCGTTCAACACAGCGGGCGGCACGCCCTCGGAGGTGACGGTTACTGCCCGGGTCAACAACAGCGGCAAGTTCGCGCTCAGCGGCACGCTCGACGCGTTCAAGGAATCGCCCGGCGTCAACGTGAAGGTGGAGCTCTCGACGATCCCGCTCCCGCCCTACTCCGGTCCGACCGGCCGGTTCCTGGGCTACCAGATGGCCGACGGGCGGATGACGACTCGGATCCCGGTGCAGATCGCCGACAACCAGATGAAGGGCGAGATTGATTTCGCGTTCGATCGTCTCAAGCTCGGCGAGCGGGTGAAGAGCCAGGACGCGATCGATGCGCCTCTTGAACTCGGGCTGGCGCTGCTGCGCGATTCGAACGATCAGATCAAGAGCAAGATCCCATTCAGCGGCGACCTGACCGATCCGAAGTTCAGCCTCAGCGGCGTCATCTGGCAGGCGTTTACCGGCCTGCTCGTGAAGGCCGCCACGGCGCCTTTCCAGATTTTGGGCGCCATCTTCGGCGGCGGCGACAGGGATCTCTCGCAGATCGCGTTCGATCCGGGTTCCGCCGAGCTTGCGCCGGACGCGATCTCGGCCCTCGACGTCCTTGCCAAGGGCATGATCGATCGCCCCGGCATCAAGCTCCGCGTGCGAGGTCAGTACGACGACAAGACCGACAGCATCGCGCTCCGGCGCCAGATCCTGCGGGAGCGCTATGCGGAGAATGCGCTCGGCAAGGACAAGCCGGTGAGCGAGCTGACCGATGCGCAGTTCAAGGAACAGACGATGATCGCGTTCGACGCGCTGCGGGTCGAACAGGCACAGGCCAAGGGCGAGGTGCCGCCGCCATCCGTGCGACGGGTGGGGTCGGACGTGCCGGCACCGCCGCCCCTCGAGGAGATGGAAAAGGCGCTGCTCGAAGCGACGAAGCTGCCGGAGGAACGGATCGTCGATCTGGTCAAGCGTCGGGCGGAGGCAGTGGCGGTCTTCCTGACGAAGGAAAAGCAGATCGAAGCATCCAGAGTCCAGGCGGCCGAGCCCGATCCTGAGAAGCAAAAGAGCGACAAGCCACGAGCCGCGTTTGAGATGTTCTGAGCGAGAAACCCGGCCGGGTGGACCGGTATTTTGTAATATGTTTCGGAATCGCGCCCGGTCCACTGGACACGCAAGCCCGGGTGTGCGACACTCGGACACGCCCGCCGGACGCTGGGGAGCACTGGTGAGGGGTCCGCGGCCGGCTCGTGGTTCGTGTTCCGAATGTTGCCCCGTTCAGTCTGGGCATGAGGGAAGACTCGGATGGGTGATTTTCTTAGTGCACTTGGCTATCTCGCTCTGGGCAGCCGCCTCCGACGCCTGAGCGATGATCTGATGGGCGATGCGGCGCGTTTCTACAAACTTCACGACGTCAGTTTCTCGCCAAAGTGGTTCGGGCTGTTTCGCTTGCTGCTCGAGCAGCCCAATCTGAGCATCGGCGAGGCGGCGAGCGAGCTGGGCCTGACCCACCCGGCGATCAGCCAGATGGCGAAGGAACTGTCCGAAGAGGGTCTTCTGACCTCCAAAACCGACATCAAGGACGAGCGGCGTCGGACCATCGAACTCACGAAGAAGGGCCGCGAGCTGGCGGCCAAGATGGAGCCAATCTGGACCGCGATCGAGGAAGCCAGCCGAGAGCTCAGCGATGACGCAGGGCTCGACATCATCGCCAAGCTGGAGAAGATCGAGCAGGCGATGCGTGAGCGCCCGATGATCGATCGCATTCAGTCACGCTATCTGTCCCGGGGCCTGCGTCTGGCCGACATCGATGCCAAAACCCGCGACAAGTTTCGGGCGCTGAACCTCGCCTGGATCGAGAAGCACTTCACTCTTGAGCCGGTCGATGAACGGATGCTCAAGAACCCCGAACAGGAGATCATCGCAAAGGGCGGCGGCGTGATCATGGCGCTGATCGATAACGAGGTCGTGGGTACGGTCGCCATCAAGCCGCTGAACGACTCGCGCTGGGAGTTGATGAAGCTCGCGGTTGACCCAAAGCACCGCGGCAAGGGTATCGGTGAGCGGCTCACGCGCGAGGCCATGAACCGGGCACGCAAGCGCGGGGCAAAGACCATGTATCTGGAGACCAGCCGGATTCTCGAGCCCGCGGTGAGGCTGTACAAGAAGCTCGGCTTCAAGGAGATCGAGCGCCCGGCCGAGACCGAGACCGAGCGGTGCGACATGTGCATGGAGATCAGGCTCGGAAAGGAAGTCGCCGGTCGCTAGCGCACGACCAGAATCTGATCGAGGTCTTTCCGTCGAATGTCCGGCACAAGACAACCGTCGGCCGGGTAGCCTACGGGCAGCAGCAGATACGGTCGCTCGTGCTCTGGACGGCCGAGCACCCTCGACAAGAAGCCCATCGGGCTCGGCGTGTGTGTCAGGGTCACGAGACCGGCGTGGTGGATCGCGGTGATCAAGATGCCGCAGGCGATCCCGACGCTTTCGTTCACGTAGTAGACCTGACCGCGGCCATCGGGGGCGGCATCATCCTTCATCAGCTTGAAGACGACGATGAGCCACGGAGCGACGTCGAGGAACTCCTTGTCCGCGTCGGTGCCGAGCGGTGCGAGGTCCGCGAGCCACTCGGGCGTTGCGCGCCGCTGGTAGAACTCCCGCTCCTCGGCCTCCGCTGCGAGCCGGATCTCGTGCTTGAGCGTCCGATCACGCACGGCGACAAACCGCCAAGGCTGCTTGTTCGCGCCCGAAGGCGCGGTGCCCGCCGCGGCGACGCACCATCGGATCGTCGCTTCGTCCACTGCGCGATCGCTGAAGAACCGTACGCTCCGCCGCTGCCTCTGACGCTCATAGAACGCGCGAGCGGCGGGCTCTGGTGGAGTACCAGGATCGAATCGTGTCAGCGGGACACTCTTGGGCGGTGGAGCCATGTGCATAGCCTATGAAGAAATCGTCGAACCCGGGTCCTCGATGAGACGACGCCAGCCACGAGTCGCCGCAGACTGCGATGCCATTGCCGGCTTTTCGTCTCTGGTAATCTGCAGCCACCCGCGCAGGAGCCCACCATGCCCGCACCGTTCCAGACCGAGGAGATCGGCCGACTCGAGCAAGCCGTGATCGACGCCAAGGCGGCCTTGACGAAAGCCATCCGCGCCCGGCCGCCGGAAAGCGTGCGCGACTACACGCTGCGGCTCGCTGGCTCGGGCGCGAGCGTGCAGCTCTCGGAACTCTTCGGCACGTCTCGCGACTTGCTGGTCGTGCACAACATGGGCCGCTCGTGCGTCTACTGCACACTGTGGGCCGATGGCTTCGCATCGATGTACAAGCACATCGCGACGCGTTGTGCGTTCGTGCTGACGACACCCGACGCCCCGGACGCGGCCGCGGCATTCGCCTCCGCGCGCGGCTGGACTTTTCCGATCGTGTCGCACGCCGGCGGAAGCTTCGCCAAGGACCTGGGGTTCGTCGCGGTCCATCGACAAGGCCCCAACGCGGGTCGGGAGGGGTTCATGCCCGGGGTGAGCGCGCTCCGCAGGAACGCCGACGGCACGATTGTCCGGACCGGCACGCGGCAATTTGGACCCGGCGACGACTTCTGTGCCATCTTCCCGATGTTCGACCTGCTGCAAGACGGCGTCGGCGACTGGCAGCCGAAGTACCACTACTGAAATGAACCAGTGGGTCCGGCTGCCAGCCGATCGACATGGTACCCGACGGACCCGTCGTCCCGCCGCTCCGTTCACGCCGAGATCACGCGTGTCGACGCCCCCAGCGTCGAATCCACCTGGCTCTTGAAGTTCTCGAAGCCCTTCTTGCCCATGAGGCCGAAGGTCGCCTGCTTGCCGAGTTCGACCGCGGGCTGGTCGTAGGCGTCGATGTTGAGCAGCAAGCCTGCGTAGCTGGTGGCGATCTCCCACATCGCGATGAACTGACCGACGTGGTAGGCGTCGATCTTCGGGAAGTGGATCGTGTAGTTCGGACGCCGGCTCTCGACGAGCGCGTACTCGGTCGCCCGCTTCTCGGCGTTGAGCAGCTCGCTCATCTTCGCGCCCTCGAGGTACTTCACCGCGTCCACGCCGAGGCCGGAGGGGATGGTCATGTCGCCGTGCACGCCGCGGGCGTGATCGGCGAACGACTCGACCTCAACCAAGCCAATGACCTTGTCGTTCGGCCCCTCGCGGTAGAGCTGCACCTGGCTGTGCTGGTCGGTCGTGCCCAGGGCCTTGATCGGCGTGAATCCGGCGAAGACCGTCTGGCCCTGCAGGTCGACACGCTTGCCGAGCGATTCGGCCCAGAGCTGGCGGTACCAATCGGCGAGCAGGTACAGCGCGTTGCTGTAGGGCATCATGACATGGTTGATTTTGCCCTTGGTCTCTCCGAGCTCGACGAGCA